>SKEL01000005.1_pt1 | contig 238843 bp, 172 predicted proteins | sample 4826741 | NCBI WGS metagenome assembly SKEL01 (sample SAMN11008810, study PRJNA524170) | human gut metagenome | biome: Human fecal sample; material: Feces; isolation source: fecal sample from pouch patient p33 | host: Homo sapiens | place: Israel: Tel-Aviv | collected 2016-03-22
GATGTTCGTGATCTGCCTGGGGATGAACTTCTCCACGTGCTGGTAGGGGCCGTAGTTGTTGGAGCAGTTGGAGATCGTGGTGCGCAGGCCGTAGGTGCGGGTCCAGGCGCGCACGAGCATGTCGGAGCTGGCCTTGGTCGAGCTGTAGGGGCTCGAAGGCTTATACGGCGTCTCCTCGGTGAACTTGGCGGGGTCGTCGAGCGCCAGGTCGCCGTAGACCTCGTCGGTGGAGACGTGGTGGTAGCGGACGCCGTATTTGCGGACGGCCTCCAGCAGGCGGAAGGTTCCCTCGACGTTGGTGCGCAGGAAGGGCTCCGGGTCGGCGATGGAGTTGTCGTTGTGGCTCTCGGCGGCGTAGTGCACGATGGCGTCGTGGCCCGGCACGATCCTGTCGAGCAGCCCGGCGTCGCAGATGTCGCCCACGACGAGCTCCACGCGGTCGGAGGGCAGCCCCGCGATGTTCTCGGGGTTGCCGGCGTAGGTCAGCTTGTCCAGGACGGTGACGTGGACGCCCGGGTGGTTGCCCACGACGTAGTGCACGAAGTTGCTGCCGATGAAGCCGCAGCCGCCCGTGACGATGATGTTCTTAGGTTCAAAAATCTCAGACATGAAACTCCTCATTACATGTTTACGCAGCAGTTTGCTCTTCCAGCTTATCGATTAATTCATTTTCCGAGTCAACAAACTCATAAGGCTCATATTCGCCATATGCAGAGGGACGACTAATTGTAACTAACTGGAGATCGGTGGAACCGAACCGTGCCTCAACCTTATCAATGAAGTCAATCAGATCCTGTCCTGGCTTTGCACTCAGCGCAAGAGAGCCTTCTTTCGAAAACCACTTAGCAACCAGATAACACATCGTCTAACCTCCTAACAAAATCATCCTCACTATGGATATAGCCTCTTTCGTATGCCAAACGAAGCTCGAATCCAATATCGGGATTATCGAAACGTTTATAGACATGTTTATGAAGCCAATTATTAATCTGCCTATCGTAATACGTATTGTACTGAATCTCCACTGGGTAGTACCCAGGCTTGCGGGTGAAATACACATGAACGCCCCTGTAGCCATCGTCGACAGACTTGCCACAAGACAAATCAACGACCTTTAGGCATGCCTCCCCAGCCCCGAGAATGTCATCGTAGGAATCAACCATCGAACGAAAGCCAAGCAGGTCATTAAATACTTTTCGAACTTGGTGATCGGGGTAATAACGATCATATTTGAATGAAATCGACTGAGCACTTTTAATTCGATAGTCGACGGGCAGGTCAGCAAGAACGCCCAGGGATGTATACCATTTACGGACACGATTCAATTCATCCAGCAGCTCATCACGATTGAAATAGAATAGTGAAGATTCTTCTTAAGCGAAATGCCCAGCTCACTTTTATAGGAAAGCGAGGAAAGGAGCTCGAGAGACAATCCGTCTCGCCTTAATATAGCTTCCATAATCACCTACCAATACGCGACCAGAGCAATGACTAGATTCCCATTTTGGCGAACAACTTGTCTATTGCTTTTTGCTTCTCAACTGATAGACGCCCATCGGCCAAACGCTTTGCGAACTTAATCGAGGCGTCTATCGCCAGCCCCTTATCGTACGCTTCGCACAGGGCGCTCACGCCCTCAACAGAGGTGACCCGGATAGGCGTATTGATACTCGCTGTAGCCATTAGCATCTCCCCTCTCACCTGCGCCGGGAAATCTTAACGAGATGCGAATCATTCGTAAGCAGAACCTACAGACACGGGATCGACTCGTGGATTAACTCGGTCATGTTATGAGCGATATTGCCGCTGTTCACGACTTTGATTTTAAAATCCTCGCGACCAAAGTCCATCACATGATAGAGATTCACAACAAGCTTGCGGTCTTTCGCCATGTCGAGAATCCACTTGGCACAGTTGTCACCACAGGTAGAAGCGTTAAAAATTTGCTTACGATCAAATCTCATAAGCAGCAGCGTTTTCACGCCACCAGAAAGCTGGAGTGGGGAGATGGATCCGAGCACAGGGCTTTCGATGACGTTTTCGGAGACAACATCCGATCGATCAACATCTTTAATTATCGAGACTGCATAGGGATCCGTAATCCAAATAGACCGGTAAGAGTTTTTGAAATATGTCGCTGTGTTGTAAATCGCTTCTGGCATATCGCCAAAGTAGACGCTTAACACATCCACTCCCAATCATATTGTCTTTATGATCAACGTAATCATAACGAAAGGGGCCACCAGATAAACGGTGACCCCTAAAAGAAAACAAGCTGGCGCTAGTACTCGCGCGGGCTGTTGACGATCTCGCCGGCGGCGACCTTCTTGAGGTGCCGCCCGTAGACCGACTTGCCGTAGGCCTCGGCGGCCTCCTTGAGCCCCTCGGTCGTGATCCAGCCGTTCTCCCAGGCGATCTCCTCGGGGACCGAGACCGGCAGGTCCTGGGAGTGCTCCACGGCGCGGACGAACTCCGCGGCCTCGTGCAGGCTCTCCATGGTGCCGGTGTCCAGCCACGCGTACCCGCGGCCGAGGGTGACGACGGACAGCGTCCCCTCCTCCAGGTACATCTGGTTGAGCGTGGTGATCTCCAGCTCGCCGCGGGCGGAGGGCTCGACCCTATGGGCCTTGGCGGCCACGTCGCCCGGGTAGAAGTACAGGCCGGTGACGGCGTAGGAGCTCTTGGGGCGCTCGGGCTTCTCCTCGATGGAGACGGCACGGCCCTCGCCGTCGAACTCCACGACGCCGAAGCGCTCGGGGTCGTCCACGTGGTAGCCGAACACCGTGGCCCTACCCGACTGCGCGTTCTCGACGGCTTTCTTCAGGTGGCGGCTGAGGCCGTTGCCGTAGAAGATGTTGTCGCCGAGCACCAGCGCGCACGGCTCGCCGGCGATGAAGTCCTCGCCGATGGTGAAGGCCTGCGCCAGGCCGTCGGGGCTGGGCTGCTCGGCGTAGGACAGGTTCACGCCGTAGCGCGAGCCGTCCCCGAGCAGGCGCTCGAAGTTGGGCAGGTCCGTCGGCGTGGAGATGACCAGGATGTCCCGGATGCCCGCCAGCATGAGGGTGGACAGCGGGTAGTAGATCATGGGCTTGTCGTAGACCGGCAGCAGCTGCTTGGAGGTCACGAGCGTGAGCGGGTACAGGCGGGTGCCGGACCCGCCGGCGAGGATGATGCCTTTCATAAAAATCCTCTCGATTGACAATCGTTGAGCAAAAGCCGCTGTTTACAGAAGCATAGCTAATAAAATTATACGCACCGTCGGCAACCTCCCCGTCTTCTTATTTAAATCGGACAGCAGAAACACGCAACTCTTTCTGCATTTCTAGCGAGGCAACAAATGAAAAAGTACAATGGGCAGTGTCCAACAAACGAAAGGCAGACAATGCGAGTCGAAACAACCGGAGTATGCAGAGGAAACTGGAAAATCTACCAGCAGCTTAAGATTGAAGGCATCCATAAAGGCTCCAGCGTAACAGCCCAAGCGGCTACAAACGACAACCGCTGCTTACCTTTATCCCTCCTAAAATTCCGGGACAATGGTTGTGACTCGAACTCATACGTCCTTGTACTCCCCGATCCCGATGCCCGCACCATCAAAATTGAGTTTTGCGAAATCGGCCAAGACGGTCGTACCCTGAGCAGCGACTCCCTTTCGCTCAATTGCAAGAACATCAAATGGGAGTCTCGCCTTAACTACAAAATTAAACCTGACATGTGCAGTAAACTTCGAAACTATGATGACGTTTCAGAGTTTGACATGGCAACGATTGATTTCTGGCAGTGCATCGAAGATTCAAGCGACTACATCCTTAGGTGCACGGTGAGAACGCCGTATCGTAGCGACTCCCAAATCAAACTTCGCTGCCTCGATCGAACCCTCAATGAAGTTGATTTGAGCATCGTCAATTTCGGTTCGAATGTAACAAACGTTGGATTTACGTCTGAGAAAAAGCAACTTGAAACGCAGCTCTCTGTTCGTATGCCAAAGGCGTTCGATCGTTATTATTTTGTTATTGACGATCAAAATCACCCATCATTCAGTGCATTCGACTGCTTAACGCCCGATAAATTAGGCTTGCTTCTTGAGGAGACCAACTTTCTCTTTACCCATGCGCAGTTCGACCCTGAATACCCAGAATGGTTCACGGAACATAAGGCGACTATCGGCGCTCTGGAGAAGCAGAGAAAAATCATCTTCAACAGCGCTCCGAAGTTCAGCATCATTGTCCCTCTTTACAACACACCCATTTCGTTCTTTAACGATATGGCCGAATCCGTAAAAAACCAGTCTTATGCAAACTGGGAGCTCATCCTAGTTAATGCAAGTCCTGACAATCAGGAACTAAAGGCACGTGTTGAGCAGGAGACGGCCCACGACAACAGAATTAAATCAATTAACCTTACCGAGAATAAGGGCATTTCCGAAAATACAAACGCCGGCATTGCCATAGCTTCGGGTGATTTCGTTAGCTTCTTTGACCATGACGATATTCTTGAACCAGACTTGTTGTTCTCATATGCCGAGGCAATTGAAAACGATGATAACGTCGATCTTCTTTATTGCGACGAAGACAAACTCATGCCCGATGGAAAGCTAGCGCAGCCGTTCTTTAAACCGGATTTCAATATCGATTTGCTCAGAAATAACAACTATATCTGCCACATGCTTACCATCCGTAAGTCCCTGCTTGACACTCTAGAACCGAACACGAAGGAGTTCGATGGAGCTCAGGATCACAATCTGACTCTCCGTGCCGTGGAAAAGGCAAGGAAGATCCATCATGTTGCAAGGGTTCTATATCACTGGCGCCTAAGCGAGACATCGACTGCGGCAAATGCCGATAGCAAGCCGTATGCCACTATCGCAGGTATCAAAGCGGTCCAGAGTCATTTGGACAGGCTTGGGCTCAATGCGAAGGTCGAACAAGCGCGTCGTCCCTTTACATATAAAGTAACCTACGCTGTGCCAGATTCCCATCCACTCGTATCAATTATCATCCCAACTAAAGACCACGCCGACATTCTGGACAACTGCATTAAATCAATTGTTGAGAAATCAACGTACGACAATTACGAGCTTGTCATAATTGAAAACAACAGCACAGAAAAGGCGACGTTCGATTATTACGATAAGTTGCAAGCAAAATATCCTGATATCGTTCGTCTTGTAACTTGGGAGCACGAATTCAATTTCTCCAAGCTCATGAACTTTGGCGTTGCTCACGCCAAAGGTAACTATCTCTTGCTGTTGAATAACGATACTGAGGTAGTTACGCCCAATTGGATTGAGACCATGCTTGGCATCTGCGCACGTGAGGATGTTGGCGCAGTTGGTGCAAAACTCTACTATCCCGACAACACTATTCAGCACGCTGGCTTATGCGTCACTGGTGGCGTGGCAGGACATCTTTGCCAAAGCATGCCAAAGGATAACTGGGGCTACTTTGCACTCAACGATGCGCAGCAAGACTTCAGCGCCGTCACTGCAGCTTGCATAATGACCAAGCGTAGCGAATATGAGAAAGTCGGAGGTTTCACCGAAGAACTTCAAGTTGCATTTAATGATGTTGACTTTTGCTTAAAGCTACGCGAGATCAACGACCTGATCGTATATACGCCCGAAGTCGAGCTCTATCACTACGAATCGATTTCAAGAGGCATTGAAAACAGCACGGACAAGCAAATCCGTTTCCACAAAGAAGTCGCGTACATGAATTATCGCTGGGCAAAATACTATGTTGAAGGCGATCCATACATGAATCCGAATTTTACTGTGGGAGAACCTGGGAATCGTTACTTTCATTTATAAGATTCCTAGTCAGTCTTACAGCTCTTTTAAGCAAGGCCATTACATTTAAGACAAGGGGGCGGGGCTCTAAACCCCGTCCCCTCATTACATACCGTTAGTTTGTCCTGCAGTTAATGGCAAATGAAACGCAAATAACGTGAAATTGGTTTATGTATTGAACCTTAAAACTAAACCAAGCCACCAAAACAAGAAGGCAGAATGACTCTCGTAACGATGATTCCGAATAACATTATATAGAAAAGCACTAAGAGGCCTTGCAATAGAACAACCGTTTTATTGCGCCTGTAGACAATGCGGAGCTCATCGATAGGCATCATCTGAGAGCCATCTATTTCTTCTTGAATAGCATGCCTGATTTCAATGGAGGAGTCTTTTCGCATCAAAACCATAACGCCAGCGCACAGCCCGTCAAACCCAAGTGCTGTCACAAGTGAAAGTATGCCGAATCCAGCCATTACATATCTACCCTGAGCCTGATAATCACTTGCCCATGAATAGTAAATTGAAAGTACAACCGGAATGAGGACCATCAACATGGGAGGAACGAGAAATGCACTCAACTGTTTAGACTTGCATATAAGCAAGGCGCCAACTACACCAGAAAGCAATCCAACTAATAGGAAATTTGAATAAAGGAAATAATAGGTTTCGCCAATAAAAATATTCATGCCGCCAAATACACCGATAAACGATTTGTATACCCATTCAGGCCAATAAATACCATAAAACGGTTGCTTAAACAACGCCCAGAACGGATAACCTTGGCTTTTTAAAGTATTTCTATTTGATGGCTTAAGCTCGGTTACAGCGAATTTCTCAGCGGTTTTAGAGCTGGTAGGCATACCAATAAAGTCTCCGTTGTACAAAATGGCATTACGAATAAAAAACCAGCCACACACAGCCATTGATGAAACGAAAACCACAACCGGTTTAAATACTAACTCGACCATCTTTTCACGACGGGAGAAATTGCCCGCGCGCAACCTCAATGCCTGATCTATGTAGAAGAAGCATATGGCGGCAATAATCGCACCATAAGCAAAATAATAAGACAGGGCCAGCAAGCCTAAAGAGAGGCCAACAGCCACACAGCTGCCGTAGGACCAACAATTTCTCTTGCCATTTAGACATGCCACGATGACGCAAGATGTTGAAAGAAACTCAAGCTGTTCAGAATTAAAATACGCCGCAAGAAATGCATACTGTGGAAGCATGCCGAGTAGCAAAACTGACAATACAGAGGCAAACTTTGAAAATCGAAGTTGTTTTGAAATGACATAAATCAGCACAAGGTTAATAGCCGCAAGAACACAATTCGAAATTCGTGCCGCAAACGTCAGGCTAGTTATATCGGCATAACCGAACAGCTCGCTTGCCCACATAAACGGTATTGCAAATAGCGATGATCCATAGACGCTAAAGCCATAGGACGTCCCCCAAAAGCGATTGATAATTTCTGGATCGTCGCCACGTGGCAAACAGCCGTGCTTAAAAATATAAAGAGGAACATCCATACGCATCGCTTCATCAGGGGCAAACAATGACGGAAGATGAAACGCCCAACAAACGTAAAATAGAAACATAAAAACGATTAATATGGATACAGCTAAAGTATCGCCATTGCGACGAAATCTATTTACCAGAACATTCACTCGTAATCACAAACTCCTAAAATCGCAAAACAGAAGCTATAGTCTGTTAGCAATCTTAACAATACGCTGTCCATAACCATCGCCAGGCACTGCCCAGCGACCATTCAAATCCTCGACGCATGGCGCGACGCCACGCTCAACTTTTTCAAAACGAGGGTCGACACATAGATTATTCAAAGGTTCTTTCGAAGCATAGGCCTTTAAATGTTGGACCTGCGCGCGAAGACCAGATCGCACATCCCCAAATGATGCACCGCCCGCGTTAGCATTCACGGCGCCAATACCACCGAAGTTGCACTGTTCTGCTTTTACGCTGCCACCAAATTTAAGCCAGCCGGTTTCGAGCATTGTTTGAGCAAACAGAATCTCTGCCTTAACACCTTCAGCATTCGCTTCATCTAATACTATCTGACAAAAGTCATTTATAGTTGTTGCACCTTTCGATGCATAAATTGTCGGATAGGTATGTCCAGTAGAGTCATACAAGGAAACCATGCTCGAAACCGATGCAGCAGACTTACCCATAATGGGCGTACCCAGAGTAGTGCACGCCACGAGGTCGGCGTCGGAGAAGGGCGACCAGGACGATCCGTTCCAGGCCTGGACCAGGAACTTGTAGGAAGTGCCGTTCGAGAGGCCCTTCACGGTGTAGGACTCCTTCTCGCAGCCGAGCGTGTAGGTCTTGTAGCCGGACCCCTGGCGGACGGCGACCGCGTAGCGGGTCGCTCCGGGCACGTGGCCCCAGGTGAGCTCGACCGACCCGTCGCCGGCCTTCGCGGAGACCTTGGGCCTGACGGTGCCCGACGGGGCGGCGGAGCACAGGTAGCCGTCGGCGGCCGACGACCAGGAGCCGTCGACCCGGGCCTGGACCAGGAAGCGGTGGGTCACGCCGTTGGCGAGGTCGGAGACCTTGAAGGAGGTGCCCTTCTCGTCGAGCGTGTAGGTCCTGTAGGAGCCGTCGGCCATCTTCTCGGCGACGGCGTAGCGCTCGGCGCCGGCGACGGCCTTCCAGGAGACGGTGACCTCACCGTCGCCGGTCGCCTCGGCAGAGGCCTCGGGGGCCCTGGGGTCCGACGGGCGGCACGCCACGAGGTCGGCGTCGGAGAAGGGCGACCAGGACGATCCGTTCCAGGCCTGGACCAGGAACTTGTAGGAAGTGCCGTTCGAGAGGCCCTTCACGGTGTAGGACTCCTTCTCGCAGCCGAGCGTGTAGGTCTTGTAGCCGGACCCCTGGCGGACGGCGACCGCGTAGCGGGTCGCTCCGGGCACGTGGCCCCAGGTGAGCTCGACCGACCCGTCGCCGGCCTTCGCGGAGACCTTGGGCCTGACGGTGCCCGACGGGGCGGCGGAGCACAGGTAGCCGTCGGCGGCCGACGACCAGGAGCCGTCGACCCGGGCCTGGACCAGGAAGCGGTGGGTCACGCCGTTGGCGAGGTCGGAGACCTTGAAGGAGGTGCCCTTCTCGTCGAGCGTGTAGGTCCTGTAGGAGCCGTCGGCCATCTTCTCGGCGACGGCGTAGCGCTCGGCGCCGGCGACGGCCTTCCAGGAGACGGTGACCTCACCGTCGCCGGTCGCCTCGGCAGAGGCCTCGGGGGATGGAACCAGTTTACAAGTTAAATAATCGTCAGTCGTAAAGGTATTCCAACGATCATTGGCATAAGCCTGAACGAGAAATGTATATGTCTTCCCGTTTTCAAGCCCATCGATTTCATAGGAAGTTCCTGTGCAATCATACGTATAGGTATCAAAGCTGCCATCGCTCTTGCACAGAGCAATCGCATACTTAGATGCATTGGGGACCGAATCCCAGCTCAACTTGATTTTGCCGTTGCGCATCTCGGAAACCACCGGATCAGGTTTAGCTTCCTTCGAAAGGCCGAACTGTTTAGCAATAGCCAGAGCATCTGCCTGACCCATTTTTTGAAGGTATAGCGAGTTGGCCAAAAGTCCGGCGTCATAACTATTGTCGATGAAACCATGTTCGACCAAAACTGCAGGAATGCCATATTGTCGGCAATTTCTTATGACAGAAAGACTATCGGCGTTGCTGCCGTCAGGATAATAAAGCTGCGTACCATTCAAATCGTAATAATCATTTTTTGTGCCACGGCTAACAAGACCAACAGATGCAAGTCTGTTCAAGACATCTTGACCCAGAGACTCTCCGAGTTCATTAAATGAAGAATACCAGCTAGCTTGCCTCGGAATCCAAATTTCCGCTCCGGTACCACCACCCGAGTTGATATGAAAGCTCATGAACAGAGAGGCATTGTTGTCTCTCGCGATTTGCGCGCGAGCAATAAGTTCGTTTGTAGTGTTGGCAACACCAGTAACGGAAGCGTCGGAATCACGCGTCATTATAACTCGAACACCAGCGTATTTCTGGAGTTCAACGCGGCAATAACGCGCGATTTGTAGCGTAAGATCCTTCTCACGAAGACCATTGCCGACGGCGCCGGAATCCCAACCGCCGTGACCTGCGTCTAAAACGAAGACCCAATTGCGTGCCCGTGCAGATTTTTCCGAAACGGCATCAACAGCGGATTCCAACGAATCAAACGAAGCGCCCGTGTTGTCAGTAAACACGGACTCAAGCTGGCCATCAGAGTCACCATCAGACCGCAGCCGATACGGTGCAGCCACTTCGCCGACGGTAAACATCTGGTCAGAAATATCATCAGGAAAAATACGAGTTACTCCAGAGGCGTACTCCACCTTAAGCATGGAGTAAATGCCGGCGCTAGAGATGCCCGAAGAGAAAAGATATGTACCGTCAACGCTGGAAGTTAGATCAAAACGAACAAGTGCTTCAGACGCCGAATTCGCACAATACAGGGCCACCGGCTCATCCAACGGCGTTTCGTCAAAACCCAATGCAACTCTTTGCGTATCACCGAGGTCAACGTGACTCTTCTCGACATAAATAAACGAAAGGTTATCTACATCTGAGCTATCAGCAAAAGCATTAACAGGAAGAACGAGAAACAGGGAAAGAAGTGAGGCAACAAAGATTGCGGTCAACAAATAGTGTTGGATAACCTTTTGCATATACAGTCCTTAAAAGGAAAAGGCGGCCAAAAGCCGCCTTTAAGTTTTTATCGAGTGGCGTAAAAAGAAAGAACAGAGTCAGCGACATGATGTCTATCAGCTTCGCCTAGACCATAGTACATAGGCAACCTGACAAGTCTGTTGCTTTCAGAAGTAGTAAACCTGTCTTCCCCGTCAAAACGACCAAACATCTTGCCTGCAGGTGCATCATGCAAAGGAATGTAATGGAAAACAGCTTGGACACCATGCTCCTTAAGGTAAGAGATAAGGTCACCTCGTTCCTCAAGATCTTTACACTTAATGTAAAACATATGCGCGTTATGTTCGCAGCCTTCAGGAATATAGGGGAGCTCAATCTTGCCGGCATCTGCAAGCGGCTTTAAAGACTCCTGATAAAAATGCCAAGTTGAGAGTCGATTCTCATTAATTTCATCAGCATGCTCCAGCTGCGCCCAAAGATAGGCCGCATTCATGTCAGAGGGAAGGTAGCTTGACCCACGATCAACCCAAGTGTACTTGTCTACCTGACCCCTGAAAAAACGTTGACGATTAGTTCCTTTTTCGCGAATAATTTCAGCTCTATCGCAGTAGCGCGAATCATTAATAGAAAGTGCGCCGCCCTCGCCCATTGAATAGTTCTTGGTTTCGTGGAAGCTATAGCAGCCAAAATGACCAATAGTACCGAGAGCCTTACCCTTATACGAGCTCAAAACGCCCTGCGCTGCATCTTCAACGACCAACAAGTTGTTGCGCTCGGCAATGTCCATGATTCGATCCATATCACATGCAACGCCAGCATAATGCACAGGAACGACAACCTTGGTTTTATCAGTTATCGCCCTCTCAATAGCATCGGGATCAATATTCATTGTGTCAGGGCACACGTCAACAAACACCAAAGTGGCGCCGACCATTTGAAATGCCGTAGCAGTAGAAGAGAAAGTGAAGCTAGGAAGAATCACCTCATCACCAGGATGTAGATCGCATAAGATTGCTGCAAGCTCAAGCGCGCTCGTGCCGCTAGTCGTTAGCAGAATTTTATTGGAATTAAAACGGTTCTCGAGCCATTCGCTACATTTTTTGGTAAAAGGACCATCACCACAAATCTTACGATTGACAGCGCAAGCCTCTCGAACATATTCCATTTCCGTGCCTACATAAGGTGGGAGATTAAAATTGATCATATAGCAGCTCCAAATGAATATAGTCCGATACCAAGCAAAATAAGAAGCAGTGAAATCCACTTCCGCCGAGACATTTTCTCATGAAAAATCGTAATACCGAATATTGTCACATATATGTAGCTGGTGGCTTCCAACAACGGGCCCATGGAAAGGGGAATCCCTTTATAAGCGAATATCGAAAGAAAGGTCGTACAAACGAAAAGGAAGTAAGCACAAATCACTAGTGGGTTCAGATACTCTCGAACCCTGCTGTCATACGTCTTAAGAGCAGCCTTCTTTAGCATTACTTGTGATATTGCGCTAATAAAAACGCCAAGGAGAAGAAGTAGGGCGTATCGAAAATCCACAGTACCACCCTCCTAAGCAGCATCGGAATCTGAAGAGGCAAACAAAGCAACACCAATTAAAACAATAATGCCTCCTGCAATCTGAAGGAAGCTGAGTTGCTCCTTAAATACAACTACGCCCCATACCATACCCCATACAACTGTAACGGCGCGATTGGCGTAGGCTGTCGTTAATGGCAGTCGTTTAATAATTTGTTGCCAGCAAATAGCATAAATGCCAAGCAGCATGATAATTCCGGCATAGCAGACACAAAAACCGAAAGATAGAAAAGGGTAGCCCGCCGCAAACTTACTCAAAATACCGCTGCAGGAATACAAAACCAGTAGCAGGTGAAGCGCTAAGAAAACGCGTCCATTCTTCAATTACTATACGCCTCGCTTCGGCAAATACTTTTCCAAATTGTCGATCGAATCTGAAGTCAGGATATAGAAGCCGTATCTGCTGCCGCTATCGACGATTTCATGATCCATATCAGAATCAACGGAACTACGCTCAACCTTGACAGACGCATCGCATTCGGCTTGCTGAAGCATCGCCAAATCATTGTCATCGAAAATAAATCTGATCATGGCATAATCAGCATGCTCGTGAACATTCATATCAGGCTCATGCCCGGTAGCAACAGAAATAACTGCGCCTAAGAAATCAAAGCCCATTGAAAGCTCTACTAGATCGCTACCGATGCAGTCGCCACCCATACGGCTACCAATTTCAACAATACGAATATCCTCATTCTCATTAACCAAAATCTCGGAATGAGAAGCGCCGTATTCAACTCCTAGCGAATCCAACGCGTGAGAAACAACCTGGATAATTCTAGTACGCAAAGAATCAGAAACGGGTGCCGGCTGAAGGTGACCGGTCTCAATAAAATGCGGCGATCCAGTTGTAAACTTCCTCGTCAATGCAAGAAAATGGTGCTCGCCCTTCCAAGAAATGAACTCAACACTATATTCAATGCCAGTAAAAAACTCTTCAACAACGCATGCCTTTGAAAACGAGACATCGATTGCGGACCGTACGGCATCCTCGAGCCCTTCAGAAGACTGAAGCTTGGTGATACAACGGCTGCCAGACCTGTCAACAGGCTTAACAATTATTGGATAATTCAGATCAAGAATATCGACATCCGACACATCAGATACCTGATAGCTCTTGGGAGAGGGGTCTCCATTCTTGAAAAATGCCTCACGCATTAAGTGCTTATTCGTAGACGCCTCAATACACTCAAGAGAATTGGCACACAGGCCGAGTTTATCAGCGACTTTAGACACAGTTATATTACCGAGATCTGTACCGATAGAACAAATTCCGTCAACGCCGATCGATTTGCATTTCTCAGCAATTTGATCAATTTCGGTAATACTAATTGGATAGAAATAGTCAGCAGTTCGCTCGCCAATATCGCCGCATTCCCATGCGAAGACATGCGTTTCGAAGCCAAGTTGTTTGGCCTTAAGAATCAATGGATTTTGAAAATCAGACGCACCGATAATAGCGAGCTTTTTCGACATCTCTACTTCTCCCAATTGGCCGAAGAATTCTTTTCGAAATCATTCCAGCGGCCGCTTTCCATCTCAGCCTTATAATCAAGCATCATTGAATAATAGTCTCTATAAGCTGGAATAAAGCCGAAATCACGCTCAGCCTTACTCATATCGAACAAAAATGAAGGGGTGTTGTTCTTGAGCTCCGGCCTGTAAACGATTTTCGATTTAGAGCTATCGCCAAATACCTCGATAACCGCACGAGCCTGGTCTTCAAGCTCCAAAGGAACCCCGCTTGTCATGTTATAAAGCCCATGCGTTGAATCGCTTTCCAAAGCCATTCGATATGCTCGAGCAACATCCTTCACATAGATAATGTCTCTTGAGATATGAGGGTCTCCCCATATCTCAAGGTTCTGTCCGGACGCGGCCTTTTCGATCCAGACTTGGATAGCAGACTTATACGGTTTACCATCAACTAAGATTGTGCCATGAGGTCCAACGCCGTAAACCGGAGGAAAACGGAACACTGCCCCCTGAAGACCATGTTGCTGCGAATAATACTCAATCAAGTCGTTGGCAGCATTCTTCGTGATGGTATAAACAGCGTGGTCACCAGTAAAGGAGAAATTCCTGGGCTCATCCTCAGTGATGGCATAGTCCCTTCTCCATGCCCCAGAGACATCACCATAAGTAGTAGCGGAAATTATCTTCTTGATGTCATTCGTCCTGCAATACTCGAGCACGTTCACTGTGCCCATAGTATTCACCCTAACGTAATCGATGGCATTCTCTTCGTTAACCAAATCAGCAGTTGCATTGGCAGGAAGCAAACCAGCTAGAAGTATTACGCCCTCGACGTTATCAGCAGGGAGTTTTGAAAAATCTTCAGGCTTAGTAATATCAAGACTAATAAACTCGGCACCCATGTCTTCAAGGAAAGGACGAAGTCGTTCATTCCTACCGGTAGCAATAACTTGTTTGCCTGATTTGACAAGCTCGTCAACGGTATACATACCGATAAAACTAGTTGCACCAATAACAATTACCATAGCTTACTCATCCTTTCCATTGCATTCTTTTTCAATCACATACAGAGGCCTATTTTTAACCTCAGTAAAAATATTGCCAACGTACAGTCCGACGATTCCAATTGCAGACAAAATAAGCCCACCCATAAAGAAGATGGAACAAAGAAGGCTAGTCCATCCGACCTGAATTCCCGGAACACAGATTTTCTGAACTATCGCTGCAATTAAAACGAGCAAAGCAACGAAGGACATTGCAAAACCAACGTTAACGGCAAATTTCAAAGGCTTATTAGACTGGGCTGTAATAAGCTCAAACGCCATATTAAGCTTTTTCCTAAAACTATAGGAAGACTCACCTGCAAAGCGTTCATCGCCAACTATCTCTATCGCAGTTTGCCTAAACCCAAGCCACTTAATAAACATTGTGTATCCACGGTTATGTTCACGCATTGAACAATACTGAGAAATTACCGCGCGACGAGCAATACTGAAGTTGCAAAGTGAAGGATCATAACTGCCGTCAGTAAAATACTCATACACTTTATAAAAAGCTCGAGACAACGCCATAGTCAAAGCGCTATCTTTTCGCTCTACCCTTTTTGCAAAGACGACATCGAAGCCCTCTAGAGCTTTATTATAAAGCTGGGGAATGGCCTCCGGCCTATCCTGGAGGTCACAATCCATTACGACAACCCAATCGCCATGGCAACAATCAAGACCTGCAGTGATTGCACGAATTTGGCCAAAATTACGAGCGAGCTTGATTCCATACACACGCTCATCAGCTTCGCATATCGACTGCACAACAGACCACGAATCATATGGATCATGATCGTCCACAAGAACAAGCTCGAAAGACGCCTCCATCTCCTCAAAAACATCAACGATTCGCTTATGCAGTTCGGGCAGCGCCTCTTTACAACCATAAACTGGAATTACAACAGAGAAATCCATAACTAGCCTTAGATTGAGTTTAATAACCTACTCATGATGCATTCGATTAATTGAGCCGTCAAATCCTAGTGAAGGCAATCATCAAACGAACGCCGGGCCTATTTAATGAGCACACACTGTTGTCGAACCTCGCTTTTATTAGCGTTATTAAAACAAGGGCCGATCAGGTTGCCAGGCAAAATTTGGTGCCACATCTTATTGTCATGGGAGTTATCTCCCCAGAAAAATCCAATATGGCAATCAATAGAACCGTCTGTTTTAAAGAAAACTACATCGCCCTTCTTAGCCAATCCGCTATTCAACATATCGGTAACTGTATTGAAGTGATAAACCTTACAGCCAGAATCAATTGCATAACCATACCAGCGCCACGCATTGATATAGCCGCCGCCGCCGGGCCCCGCGCCCCACGGAGTATGGTTGTTATTGGCTGCGACTGCATCAACATTTACGCCAAGTGATCTAAATACATGAGCAACAAAACCAGTGCAGTTCATACCGGTGTAGCCCCCAGGCCCTGGAGCGCCGTTAGGATACAAGCATGTCTGATAAGAAAAGCCACTTGAATATCGAGTACCAAGATAATAGCCATTGTATTGATGGCTTGTCAGCCAATTAACAACGGTTAGGCGCGGAATGCCAAATACAGTGTCATTCGTGCCCGTCGGCTTCACACTAACCAGATCGTCTTCATCAAAAGGCGACCATACGCCATCGAGATAAGCCTGAACGACAAACTGATAGGTCTGTCCACCGTTTAGTCCTTCAACTCTATAAGAATTGCCAGTACAGTTGTATGTATAAGTTTTATAGCCACTATTCGTCTTTACCGCGATAGCATAACGCGTGGCTCCTGACACCTTACTCCAAGATAGATGTGCACAAAGATCCCCAGCTTTACCAGTTACACGAGGAGTAATTACACCATGTGGAACTGCGTCCACGAGCAGCGCATCACCGTAAGCAGACCAGGATCCATCTACGTAAGATTGCACAAGAAACCTGTGAATGCGTCCATTCGTAAGGTCGGAAACCGTATAGCTAGTGCTCAAACAATTAGTCGTGAACGTTACATATGAGCCATTCTTATACTCTGCAATCGCGTATCGCGTTGCATTGGGAACAAAGTCCCAAGTAAGCTGTATTTTTCCATCGCCAGGACAAGTGGCCTTAACATTTTGAGGGGAACGAACGTCCTCAAGAACGGCTTCACATAAATACGCGTCCGAGGAAGAGCTCCACCTTCCATTTACAAATGCTTGTACAAGGAAACGGTAAGTATTACCGGGATTCAAGCCGGAAACCAGATACGAGGACTCTTTGACATCAAGAGAATACGTCTTGTAGCTATTTCCAGTCTTAAGAGCAACCGCGTACCTCTCTGCTCCAGGAATCTGATTCCACGAAAGAACACAGGAGGTCGCCGTGGCTTTCTCTAGATGAGGCTTCGGAGCATTAGGATCTTCGGGAATAGCGGTAACAAGGTCCTTGCTCCCAAAAGGAGACCAGCGACCATCAATATTAGCCTGAACAATAAATGAATACTTCTGGCCATTGGTAAGTCCATTAATGGTGAATTCGGTATTAAGACAGTCATAGGTGACAGTCTTATATCCTTTATTTGTTTTATATGCAATCGCATATCGTAATGCACCGGCAACTGGATTCCACTTAAGGTCCACCGTCCCATCGCCAACAGCAGAAACGCTAACCTTAGGAGAAACAAGGGAGTACGGCATGCAGGTGATGTAGTCAGTATCCTCAAGAGCGGTCAAACGATCGTAAATCTTTGCCCTAACATAGAACGTATATTCTTCACCGTTTTTCAAACCTTTGATTTCAACGCTAGTTTGATGGGATTTCAATCTATACGACTTGCCGTTCGAACACGAAACCACATATTGATTCGCGCCGGGCACGCGGCCCCAGGACAGCTCGACGCTGCCGTCGCCGGCGGTCGCCGCGGGCGCGGGCTTGACGGTCCCCTCGGGCCTGCAGCGCACGAGGCTGGCGGGGCCGAAGGAGGACCAGCGGCCGTTCACGTAGGCCTGGACGAGGAAGTCGTGGTCGTAGCCGTTGGGCAGGTCGGTGGCGGTATAGGACGTCCCGGTAAGGGACTTGGTGAAGGTGGCGTAGTTGCCGTTGGAGAAGGCCTCCGCAACGGCGTAGCGCTCGGCGCCCTCGACGGGCTCCCAGGTCAGGGTGACCTCGCCGTCGCCGGTCGCCTCCGCCCTGGGGGCGGGCGCCGACGGGTCGGAGGATGCAGCATAAGAAACAGATTCAGCACGCCTCACTATTCCTGATGTCGAGTTTTCAGCAATCGCCGGAGTACATACAAGAAAGAAAATAGCAACGGTAAGAGATAGCAGACATGAAATACGCTTCATATACGACCCTCCATGAGTAACAGTCCAATTAGATGGTAGCGAAAATACGAGATTTGATATGTATTATTTCGGACCAATGGATGCTTTTTGTCGCAGACGGTTTCAAGCATTGTTAAATCGAAGTGATGTCAATAATCGATCACCGACAACGGCGCGGAGTTCTCCGACGAGGGCGCGATCGCCGCGCTCGTCGGCGAGGGACCGGGCGAGACGAGGCTGTTCTACTGCGTCCCCCCCCCCGCCGCAGCGACCAGAAGGGCGCCTGCGGGCGAAACCACGTCGAGCCGAGTAAGCTGCTGCCCAAAGGCGCGGGGCTCAGGTTCGACCGGCTCTCGGTGGCCGAACCCGGCGCTCGCCATGTCGCGCGTGAACTCGGAGCCCCGCGGCGCGCTCGGCTTCTCGACGCCCGCGTGTGCCTTCAGGGCGATGCTCGGGGAGGACGCAGCTGCGCTGCTGCACGCCTGCGGCGTGGAGGACGTGCCCATCGGCGGGCTCGACCTGACGCCGGGGCTCATAGAGCGGGTGCGCGCAGAGAGGGGCGATGCCCCGCTGGCCTAGCCTAAAGGCAAAACGGAATAGACGGGCCGACCGTCCGGCTGAGTCTGGGAAGAGGTGCCGGGCGAAGGCCGGAGCATGGCCACCGGACCCATCGAAACACATCTCCACCGTTCTTTCAACTTGGAAAACGGCGCCCCCGGGGCCCGTGAGGGGCCGCGGGGGCGTTCAGCTAGCTGCGGGAACGGGCTATCCGCTCAACGTGTTCGACTGAGATCGGAAATCAACCGTCTAAATAGGACCCTTATCAGTCTTGCTGCGCATCAGGTTCACAAAACTGACAGCAGATTTACTGGCCTTATATAGCTGATCATCAGATTTCTGAAGGTCATTCTCACTTAAAGAATCAAATTCAAGAACTTCTTGCCCGGCGTATATCAGCCAGCCGTTCTGCGCGAGAGATTCTTTCTCGACTTCATTGAGATGTATGTCACCACGTAAATCCAAAGAGCAAAGCGCTTGCAAATCAGTAGAAGGAGTATTTGCAATCAAACCAGCAAGCCTCAAATACTCGCTGTATCCTATGCTTTCCTCAATGAAAGCAGAGAACAGCTTACTTAGATAATCCACCTTTCGTCTGTCTTCAACTTTATTGATGGCGGATTGTCAAGCTGAGTGCAACATCTCCCGGTAGACCTCGTTGGCCGTCCTGAACCCCAGCACCTTCCTGGGCCTGTCGTTGATCTTCTCGAACACCTCCTGCACCTCTTCGTCGGTCACCCTGGAGAAGTCCGCCCCCTTCGGGAAGAACTCCCGTATGAGCCCGTTCGTGTTCTCGACTGTCGGCTTCTGCCAGGGCTAATGCGGCCGGCAGAAGCAGAACGGCACCCCTCCCGGCGCCCTGCCCACCTCGCGGCGGTTGGCGAACCCCTTCCCCCTGTCCGGCGTCACGGTCTCAAGCGGCCGGCCCGCGAGCGCCCTGGCCTCCGCCTTCGCGACCTCGTTCCGGGGCCGCCTGCGGCGGGTCGGGCTCGCCGGCGTTCACGGCACGGCAGATGGTGGAGAAGCTCACGACGCGGCGCCCGCCGCGCTCGAGGCGGGACCTGCCGTCTATCTGCCCGGGCGACCGGCGGTCGTCGACGATGCGCCTGCGCACCTCGGCCGCGGGGGCCGGGTCGGAGAGCCTCTTGCGGGGCCCGCAGGCCTTGCGGCGGGCGTCGGAGCGCGACTGGGCGGCGATGGACCCGTAGCGCCCGTTCCGGCCGTTCCTGGCGATCTCCCCGCTCGCCGTGGACTTGTTCCTGCCTATCGCGGCGGCGATAGCCGAGACCCCCTCATGCCTCGCGTGCATCTCCGCTATCCTGTCGCGCTCCTCGGCGCTAAGATGCCTGTAGCGGCGCATGTCCCCTCGCTCCGACGTTGACCTAGACAACCAGCATCGTAGCCCCCGGGAGTGCGCCACGCTCGTGAGCAGGCCCCATGCCGTTGCACTCAGAATGCTAATCCGCCGAGGGAAACTCACCGGTCAATCTTTGGAAGGAATCCCATGAAACCGACCCCTCGGGCAGAAGCCTCGACTTCGTCTGGCTGACGAATCATCCGGATTTGGAAGCAGATACGACGCTGCGAAAATGCGCTGTTTAGCATTAAACATGGCTAGCGATGCAGATGATAAGGTCTATTTGGACTTTGCGGATGTGCCGTTCATCAGCTTATCGTTTGCAGATGAGTTTATAAACAAACTGATGCGCGAGGTCGGTCTGGTCACCTTCATTAGAAAATACCCTCTTCTGAATCTATGCCAATCTTGCGCCGAAGCAATTGATTACATCACTAAAACTGAGGTTTGACGGGTAACAGCAGACTGGGAAGCTGAAGACCCTTAAACAAACAATCTCTTATGCAGGAGTATTATAAGAAATATTCCGAGCCCTGGCACAATGTGGGCTGAAATCATTAACACAGTTATGCAGGAGTGGCGTTATGAGTAAAACTCTTCTAGTGGGTGCTGGGGCGGAATGTATCGCGCCTTTTGGGCTTCTTGCTGGAAAAGAATTCACATTCGATACTTGCTACTACCAGAATGAGGCATTGTATGAAGCCCTGGGAGAATTTTATCGAGGGAGACTTTCGAAAAGTGTAAATCGGGATCTAGGAACTCCCTCCTCGTATCAGAATCTATTTCTCTACTCGTCCAAAAACGTGGCGTTTCGCAAGTTGTCTAACTACATCGTCAGCGCCTCTAAGGATTCATTTTTAGGCTCACGGCTGAGTGAGCATATTATTAAAAGTCAGGATGACGATGAAGAGAATCAGCTTGATACTTATGGTCGGGATCTTCTGTTTGACATGCTGATCAAGAGAGATAAGGATGCCGGCTATGTGAGCGCTTTGAAGGAAGTGGCACTCGAGGTGATTCCGGACGATGCGTACTATGGAACTATAGAGACGTATTTCTCGAGTCTTATTAATCCCACAAGGAGGAGCAAGTCGCTCTGGCGCTTGATCAACTATTATTGGAGCGCTTTCTTTTCCGTTGCTGAACCGCTGATTCGCAAGGCATTTGAAGACGATAGGCTATTTAAGCAGCAGGGTCTATATAGGTTTACATTAAATAATATCAATACCGTTATTGATGCGATAACGACGCGGAACCAGTTTACCCTCCAAGATATCCAAGATACTTACTACGCAAGGTTACGTGGAAGATTTGATAACGTGTTGACGACGAATTACACGGGCCTTTCGGATTTTTTGTTTCCTGAGTTGATTGGAAATTCATGTGTGTATCTATCAGGGGCTCTCTGGTTGTTCGAATCGCTTGGGTCTCTCACTTCAAGAGATGTGCGTAAAGAACCCATAGCTGCGGATGAATTTGTCTTTCCATTTCTTATGACACAAGTGCCAATTAAGCCAATTATCGATACGACCCAGCTGAGATCCTTTTCCAAGGCTATTGAGATACTCGACAATACGGGCCTTCTCGTTGTTTTAGGCTATTCATTTTGCGAAAGCGATTCTCACATTTCGGCTATGGTGCGAGATTTCATGCAGCATGCGAATACTCGTCTTATCTATCTCGACCACAGCAGAGATGAGACACCCAGCACCATCAAGAAAAAGCTGAGGCTTAATCCTGAGCATAGTTACAATATCGATATTCTAGGCACTGGAGACAGCGATATAAACCGTCTAATTGATATTTTAAATAACGCCTGAGCGGCTGAATAACACTAGAAATTGCTCGGTGTTGAACCAAGTCAAGGTCTCCAAGCTATTCCCGCATATAACGAGGAAGAAAGCTTGTCTCAAGCATTTCAATCTGTCGTTTCATGTTAAATCGCATCTTTATATTCCTATCGTAAGTTATATCGAGATTTATCGGTTTATATAAACTTGTATAAGCTTATCGCGGAATATCGTTTGTTTCGACCCGCTAAATCCAACATATCGAGACAGGCAATTACCGCAGGATAGAAAGCTGTTGCACCTGTAAAAGCCATCGGTTCGTTCTAGCAGACATGTTGATTGACCCGTTACCCACTGCTTGAGGGAAATCGACCCCAACATGGTAAAGTAGTCGCAACAGGCAACCATGGAGGAACAATGCTCAGTATTCACTACGGCGACAGAGACGATGTGATTTATGACACGTCGACATTCTTTGATTACAGCTATTCTCCCTCTTGGCTGCAAGATCCCCTGTCACAGCGCATTATCAAATCCATTGATAATGGCACTGTTCTTGGCGCAAACGCAATTGACACCAAGGTGCTTGGCGTTATTCCCCCAGAGAAACTATCAACGGGCACCAAAACACTTCTACTGATGCTCTTTATGCCTCAAAACCTCTACAACGCCTCAACCTGCGGAGATAATTGCGCCTATTGGATCTTGCGCATCGCCTCCAAACATGACATCACCATCAACCTCTACCATATGATGGATTTTGGCAAAGCGCGTTTTACAGTCCGTGTCATCAATTCCGGACAGATTGTTCATACCATGGATGAGCTTGTCCTTATCTCGGCAAAATGTCTGAGGGAGGCTCGAGCATGAGAGGGGAATACCAGCTGACCGTAAGAACCAATAAAGTTCAAGTCAAACTCACCATTCGCCGAAACCTCACCATCATCCAAGGCAAAAGCGCAACAGGCAAAACCACCCTGCTGGACAGTCTCCGTGCATACGAAAACCTAGGAGCCCAAAGCGGGATAATCGTTAATTGCGCAGCCCCCTGCCGCGTCATCGGCGGCATCGATTGGGAAGCGCAACTCAGCCGCATCGATAACAGCATCGTGTTTGTGGACGATACGCAAAAATTCGTAAGGAGCCATGCATTCCAGCATGCAGCTCGACACAGTTCTAACTACTACGTCATCGTTGCGAGGGACGAATTGCCCCAGCTCCCCTATAGCGTGGATGAGATCTATGGCCTCAAAAACACCAACAGGGCAACAACAAAATATCCTGTCTACACTCGCACGTACACTTCTACCTACCGCATTTACGGAGACGAGCTCTACGATGGAGATCGGCCAGAAGAAGTCATCGTCGAAGACAGCAATGCCGGCTATGAGTTCTTTAAAGTCCTATGCGCCAAAAGTAAAATTCACTGCGTAAGTGCCGGTGGCAAATCAAACATATACGAAACCGCTCTGAGCTCCCCAGCCCAAAAGTTGCTCGTAATTGCAGATGGGGCCGCTTTTGGGCCCGAGATGCCCTATGTCTATTCGCTCAGGAGATTTAAGGAGATCGAGCTCTTTTTGCCGGAATCGTTTGAATGGCTTGTGCTGAGATCGGGACTCTTCAACGATGTCGAAACGCAAGACATGCTCCTTCATCCTGCCGATTTCATCGACTGCGAGAAGTTCTTCAGTTGGGAGCAATTCTTTACTAAACAGCTTAGGGAACTGACCAGAGACAGCTACCTAGCCTATAGAAAAGAAGCTCTCAATCCCGCCTACCTACAGCAACATGAGCTCAACACGATTGCTGAATCGCTACCCAAACTCGGAATCACTTCGCGCTAGATCGAGAAATACTCGCTCTCAGCGGATAAATTCGGACCCAGCCACGGATCGCCCATCAAGAAGAACTCCGGCCAGCGCTGCATGAACAGTGCTTGTTCACGCTTCCAGCGGCGCAGTTTTTCCTCGTTGGCCTCTTCCCTGCCGCGCGAGGTGAACTCGTAGTGATACAGCTCGGCATAGGGCGTAAAGATGGTGCGGTAGCCCACCTCCCACACGCGCAGGCAAAAGTCCGCGTCGTTAAAGCCGACGGCGAATTCCTCGTTATAGCCTCCGACCAGCTCAAATACGTCGCGTCGCACCATCTGACAGGCGCCTGTCACGGCGCTAAAGTTGCCCGGGCGCACAGCGCGGGCGAGATAGCCCTCGCGCTTTGCCGAGAAGTGCTGGTTGGCATGGGCAAGTGCGCCACGCACGCCAACCAAAATGCCGGCATGTTGCACCAGATGATCGGCAAAGTAGAGTTTGGCGCCCACCACGCCCGCATCGGGACGCTGCAGATACCCCATCATCTCTTCGATAAAGTCGGGGCTTATGACCTCGGTATCGTTGTTCAGCAGCAGCAGGTAATCGCCCTTGGCATGCTCCACGCCAAAGTTAATGATCTGGGAGTAATTGAACTCGCCCGGCCAGTACACAACGCGCGCGATGCCCTTGCCTTCGGATGCTGCGGTCACGCGTTCCGGCAGGGTTTCGTAATACGCAAACGTCTCCGGGGCTTCGCTGTTATTCTCCACCAAGACGATCTCGTAGTTGGCATACGTTGCCTTCTGGGCGATCGACATCACACAGGCGTCGAGCGTCTCAATGTGATCCTTGGTGGGAATCACAACGCTCACCAGCGGCGCAGGCTCCGGCAGCGCATAGCGCATGCGGTAGACAAACGGCGTCTCGGTCTCCTCGACTGTTCCGCATACATTCAACGAGTCAAAGTGGCGCTGCAGCGCCAAACGACCAGCTTCAATGGCATACGGCTTGCTATCAGCAGAGCCATCGGCGGTGGAACCAGGGTGCACGCGCCAGTGATACAACACGTGGGCAACATGCTCAAACCGCGCGCCGGCTGCAAGGCAGCGAAGCGTCAGGTCGTAATCCTGGGCACCCGCGACGTCTTCTGGCGACACGCCAATGCGATCGATAAGCGCCTTCTCCACCATCAGAAAATGCGTCACGCAGTTATGGCTATAGAGCAGGTCGACGTTGAGCTTAGTCTTAAAGACCGGCTGACCCCACTCCCCTGCTTTATGGAACATGTCCTCGTCGCAGAACAGGACTTGGGGACGCTCGCCCTCGGCCGCCTTGTTCAGCGTGGCAACATAGTGGAATAGTGCGTCCGGCTCCAGGATGTCATCATGGTCCAAGAACGCGATGTAGTCGCCCGTCGCCTGATCGATACCCGCGTTGGTGTTGACCACAATGCCGCCGTTGCCGGACAACTCGATGCGGCGAACACGATCGTCATTGGCGTCGGCCGCAAGATTAGACACCGCGTCCCATTCGGGCGAGGCGTCCATAAGCAGCAATTCCCAGTTGTCATAGCTCTGGGCTAGCACCGAGTCCAGCAGCTCGCGCAGGTAGACCCGATCGGTCTTGTAGCACGGCACCACAATACTCACGATCGGCCTATAAGCAAATGTCGCTGAAGCAACACGCTGGCACACCAAATCGCCCGGCTTTGCGCGATGCTGCTCAAACCAACGTCGATAAACTGCGTCGTCTGCACGCGCGTCCTTCATGCGGTTCCAGCTGTCGTCGACCATGCCGTTGTACAGGCGACCATCCATGGCGCAAAACCCGCTCTGGATCTGCCCTGTGGGATCGCTCACAATCGCGACAAAATCTCGTATATCCTGAGGCATCTCAACGCTCAGATACGTTTTATTGACGCGGCAACCGTTGCACTGCGGCACATCGACCTGCGATTCAAACACATGCACGGTGGCACCGATGGCGTTCATATGCGTATCGAAGATCTGGAGCTCAGGCGCGCACTGGGGGTCTCCCGCCCAGGTAGCCTCATAGCGCCACACCGCGCCGGCGTCTGCCGGCAAATAGCGAATGGCATCGATCTCATAGCGACCGCAGCACTCGCCGCGCTGTGCATCGCGGATAAGCGCGCACAGCGCAGGCTTGGCTTTGTAGTTAATCTTGGATTCCAGCTTGGCCACGCGGCTATCGAGGCAAATGGAGCCCAACCTTTGGCCATCGGATGCAAATTCGACGTCGATCAACGAGCCATCCAAAAACGGAAGCACCAAGACAGCGAGCTCGCGCTCGTAATCGGAAACGGAAGGGCAAAGCGCCAGCACACGGCCATGATCGACCGGGAGCACCAGCGTCGGCACATAAGAACCGCTCGTCGTCGCATGGGCAAACGCTTGAGAACCCTCCCGCTCAATAAGCGCGGCGACATCCTGACCGGAAAAACGAAGCAGCACAAACAGACGGCCCTGACTGCGGCAAAGTGCCAAACGCTTGATACTCATCTACACTTCTCGCTTTCCCAGGGCGTTCGCTGCCATACGTTTGCAGGCAGCCAGACGCCCAAACCTCAAGACGTCGTAATCGAACATGAGCTTTTTGCACGCACGGGCATTGGGGGCCTTGCTGGTAAGCGCCGTACGCACCATAGCGGCAACAGAAGGAGCGCATTGTGCGAGCGCAGCATCGCCGCCCACGGCAGAACCGGCAAGTGCCGTGGCAACGGCAGCAAACACCTTGCCGCAGTCCGAACCCAGCAACCTGAGCGCATCGTACAGCACCAGATCGCAGAGGAAGTACGCCAGGTCATCGGCATGCTGAGCATCGAGACCGTCGCGCTGCCAGTCAGCCAGCACCGCGGAGTAAATCTTCACGTGCTCCAGCAGACGCGTCTCGTCGTCGTAGCGCATGGTGTCCATGAGCGAACCCTTGCGCGCCACGCGGTAGTCATACAGCTTGTTCGAGATAAGCGCGGTCTTATGCGAACGACCGTACACGGCAAAATCGAAGACCTGGTCCTCGCCATACTTAACGGTTTCGTCGAACACGATCCCGTTGCCCAGCAAAAACTCACGCCCGCAGGCGGTGCGCCATGCAAAGGGGCGAGATGCTTCCTTAAACAGTAGGCCGGAGCTATAGCCTTCAAACGACACATCGCGCGGGCTCAGCACATAGTTAAGCCACGGATACCCCGCCTCCAGCGGATACGGATTCGCACCAAAGGTCAAAACATCACAGCGCTCGCGCTCAAAGGCATCGACGATCACGCGACATGCATCGGGCGTAAAGCGGTCGTCGGAATCCAAAAACGCAACGATAGGCGCCGTGGACGCGGCGATACCTGCATTACGCGCACTCGACAGGCCGCCGTTCTCCTTATCGACCAGCGTAAAGCGCACGTCCTTTTCGCAATAGGCAGCCGCAATATCGCGCGAACCATCCGGCGAGCCATCGTTGACCAGCACGCCCTCCCAATCGGGCATGTTCTGCGCAAGCAGGGAGTCCAGGCACCAGGCCAGGCACTCCTCCACTTTGTAGATGGGAACGACAACGGAAATCTTGGGGGTAGCCATAATCACTCGCTCCTACTGTGCGGCGGGAACGTCATCAGGGTGCGGGTTGTCGCCGTAGGTGCGCTGATACGTCAGCACGCGCCACACCAGCGGCAGGCCGCCAATCTTAAAGTAATGCTTAAACGTATTGAGCTTGCCCGGCTTCTTAAAGCCAAAGCGCGAATCGATATAGGCGCGGGGCGACTTGACCATCAGACGCAAATCGGTCTCGCCACGCGGATCAAACAGCGACAGGTCAAAGCGGCCGGCATCCCAATCGGACTTGAGCTCGGGAGATGCCTTCTTCCAAAACTGCTCACGCAGTTCATCGACCAGACGCTCATCATTCCAACGGTACGTATCGACCTTCATGCGCATTAAAATGCCCTGGAGCTGAGCCTTGAGCTCGGGACGCTCGTCCAAAAAGCGCTGCATCTCGGCATATTCGTCGCACACGCAAAACACCTTGTTGGGCGAATTAACGGAGCTCTTCTCGTTATCCTGGCGATAGCACAAAATGGGGTCCGCAATAAACGCGGCACGCTCGGCGCAAGCCCAAACCTTAAAGTTAAAGCCTGCGTCCTGATACGAGGCACCCGGCGTGGGAAGGAACCGAATCTGATTGTCGTTGAGGAACTCACGCCGATAGATAGCCGACCAAATGGAAGGTTTGCGGTAGAAGATGCCCGGGCGATCGACGGGGCGATACGCGGCGCCCGTCATATGCTCGTCGATAATTCCAAACAGCTCACGGCGCTCGCTGGGCACAGACCAGTACAGGTAAAAGTCGCCCTTAACGACATCGGCATGCCCAGTATCGGCCTTGGCGACCAGCTTTTGGAGCGAATCCTCAAACATAAAGTCGTCGGACTCAAGGATGCCCACGTACTCGCCGCGCGCCATCTCCAGGCCGCGGTTCATCGAGTCGCCGTAGCCGCTGTTTGCTTTGTCGATCATCTTGACGCGCTCATCGCGCTCCATGTACTCACGGATGATATCTGGCGAGCTATCGGTGGAACCGTCGTTGATACAGATAATCTCGATGTCCTTGAGCGTCTGCGCCACGGCGGAATCGAGGCACTCGCGCAGGTAGCATTCGACATTGCAAATGGGGACAAGCAGCGAAACTTTAGGGGTATCAGAGTTCTGCAAGAGAACCTCCTGTTGAATAGCGTGTAACAGGGTTATTTTAGCAGCCGAGTTGCGGCGGGCGACAGCGCTTGGAATTAGAGAAAGCGCTCCAGGCAGGCTTTGAGACCGCGAGTCGAAAGATAGAACAGCGTGGCATCTGCCATCGAAACGCCCGAGGTCGCCGCAACGAGCTTGTGGGCAACACGGCGAACGGCGCCCTTAGCAGACATATCCACCCACTCCGTTCCCAAAAACGTCGTGAGGTCCATGTTGACGCGAGCCGCCACGCGATGGAAGTCTTCGGCATCCAAGCGCGCCAGGTCGAACACAATGAGGTCCAAAAACCAAGTTATCAGCTCGCCGGGACACAGGTCCAAAAGACCGTAGGCCGCCCAGTCCTCCAAGACTTCCTCGAGCATCCTCATGTGGGCGTCAAGCTTTTTTGCACGAGCCTCGACACTGTTGAACTCGTGCGTCGCTGATTCGCTCTCCATCACGTAGTGGTAGAACTTATCCGGCATGACGACGGTCTTGCGGGCAAGCGCATAAGCCGCAAATTGGAAGACGACGTCCTCGCCCAAAGCCAAACCGGGGGCGAAGCGAATGCCTTCACGATTGAGCAGATCGCGCGAAAAAGCCGCACGACAGGCATAGGGCTGCGCATTCGAATGGAACAGGAGTTGGGGATCACGGGCGCCGAAGGTACCGGCTTTGGGGCTCATGAGTTGTTGGACGCGTTTGGGGGCAGCATCGGCAGGTTCACAAACGCCGCCAAAAACGGCGGCCTCGGCATCTGTATGCTCCATGGCATGCAGCACGCGCTCGACCGTCTGGGCATCGATATAATCGTCGGCGTCCACAAAAAAGACGGTCTCGCCCTCGGCGGCATCGATACCGGCATTTCGAGCACACGAGACGCCCGCGTTTTCCTGATCAATCACCAGTACGCGATCGTCGGCCTGCGCGATCTGGCGCAACACGTCCAACGAATCATCAGTCGAACCGTCGTTGACGCAGACAACATGAATCGAGCGCTCGGACTGGACCAACAGCGAATCAACGCATCGCTGAATGGAACACGCAGAGTTGTAAACGGGGACGACAATGGTAGCTTTAGGACACGAGACCTCTCCCATGCCGACCTACCCCCTCAGCGATTCGATGAGGAAGGCTGCGACCACGCCTGGGCCTCCAACCGAGGCGTAATACTTAGCACGCCCCAAGGCGCCATCCGTCGCAAAACTCGGATGCTCGTCAACCCAGCCCTCAGGATCTTTGAGGATGGCAGCGAGGTTCGCGCGCTTCCACGGCTTGAGGTCGTCAAGCGAAAAGTCCCCGGCATCCAAGGCCGCCTGAAATTCCTTGGCCATCTGAGCCAGGAACTCCTTATAGAACTTAGGCGCCAAGCGCACATAGTTCCACATATACGAGTCGTACTTAATGAGCTGATTGAACTTGAGCATGCGCGCGACGTCATCGCTTGCGTGATCGCGGGCAAAATCCTCTCGGATCCAACGTTCGATCTCGGCATACTCGGTATTGACGCAAAAGACCTTAGCCGAAGAATTGACCGAGGAGTTCTCGTTGTCCTGACGATACGAAAGCACGGCATCGTGCAGGTAAACGGCCTTGTCGGCGCAGGCAATCACCTTAAAGGCAAACGACGTGTCCTGAAAGGATGCTCCCGGAGTCGGCAAGAACTTGATGCCGTTGCGCTCAAGAAAATCGCGACGGTACACAGCCGACCAAATCGACGGTTTCTGCTTAAAGAACTGCGTCGTGTCGCTCGGGTGCACCGGCTTACCGCAGTCCTTGGCCTTAAACATCTCGTGCAGCGAACGGCGCTCCTCGGGCTTAGACCAGTAGAAATCAAAGTTCGCCTTCGCAAAGTCGGCATTATTGCTATCGGCGGCCGAGACAAGCTTTTCGAGTGCGTCGGGCGCCATAAAGTCATCGGACTCCAAGATGCCAACGTACTTGCCACGCGCCATCTCCAGACCGTGGTTCATCGAGTCGCCGTAGCCGCTGTTGGCCTTGTCGATCATCTTGACGCGCCTATCGCGCTCCATATACTCGCGGATAATCGCCGGCGAGTTGTCGGTCGACCCGTCGTTAATGCAGATGATCTCAATATCCTTGAGCGTCTGCGCCAGGGCGGAATCGAGGCACTCGCGCAGGTAGCGCTGAACATTGTAAATGGGAATAAGCAGCGACAGAACAGGGCTGCCAGAGGCGTTAGTAGACAAATGTGCTCCTTAGGAAATACCTGTCGTTTCATGGTATCAAAGGGTCAGCGCGCCAGCGGGCGTTTATATAATCTATGGAGCCTCTTGCGGGCAAAGCAGCCCCACGTCATGCGGCGGGCCCATGGCAGGTTCCTGCGTTTTATTCAAAGCTTGCCGCCAAGGTGCGCCGAGCCTTTACAATAGGACAGTCCCAAGGACGTATTCGATAGCTTCCGCGCAGCGCTCGCCCGCCGCGCGTGAAAGGATATATTGCCCCATGCCTTCAACCCTTCCCGCCCCCATCGACAAGCTCGCCATCGTTGTCGTTACGTACAAGCGCCAGGAGCTCCTGGCCAACCTGTTCGACTCCATGACCGAGCTCACGGCCGTGCCTTGGCGCATCGTGATCGTTGACAATGAGAATTCGCGCGAGACCGAAGCCATGTGCACCGCATTTAACGAGCGCCTCGCCAACCTGTGGGGCATCGACATCGATCAGCCCGATGCAAAGGGTGGCACCGACCGCGTCATCTACGCTCCGCAGCTCGAAAACGGCGGCGGAGCGGGCGGCTTTTCCGCCGGCACCAAGTGTGCCTACGACCTGGGCGCTCAGTGGTTCTGGGTGATGGACGACGACGTGCTTGTCATCCCCGAGGGCATTGAGCGCCTGGCCAAGTGGACCGACCGCTACGATGTCATCCAGGGTTCACGCCTGGACTTCGACGGAGGCGCGTTCTTTTGGCAATACCAGCTCATCCTTTCGCTCGGCATCCCCAACCCCATCGCCAAGTGGGACCTGGGCCCCGAGGGCTACCGCGCCATGAACCAGCTGTGCTTTGAAGGCGGCCTGTTCTCGCGCCGCGTGGTCGACAAGATTGGCCTGCCCGACGCGCGCTTCTTCATCTACGGCGACGACGCCTGCTACGGCTACGTTGCGAGCCAGCACTTCCCCGCCGCCGTTGTTGCCGACGTGGTGCTCAAGCGCGCCCGCGCTGTCTCTAACTGGGACATCGCCGGCAAACGCCAGCTCAACTCCACGAGCGACACCAACCGCTACTACATCATGCGCAACCGCGGTTATCTGGCACGCTACATGCAGATCTACGGCGACTACCACCCTATGCTGTTCCGTCTGGGCAACGCCGCGACCTTCTGCAAGGAATTCATTCGCCTGGCTGCGGTCGATAAGTGCTTTAAGACCGGTATTCCGGCGCTGCGCCGTGGCATGAAGGACGCCCGCAAGATCGTCAAGGACCCCAACTGGAAGCCCATGCCGCCCATGAAGGACGCGGAGTAACGGAAGCCGGAAACACCTCAGCGCTTAAAGCCGCTGGTACACCGTAGCCACATGCTGTCCATCAAACCCAAACCCCCAGCGCATGCGGCCAACGCCGGGTCGCGGCACACGGATTTCGTCGATGCCGTCGCGCTCTATGTCGAGCAGCGCCTGCACGGCCAGCAATTCCAGGCCCAGCGCATCCACACCAGGGTCATACATCATGTTGATCGTTATCAGCGGACGTTCATCGAGCATACCGATCGTATCGGCTATGTCGAACACGGCGCCCGTAGGAAAAACCTGGATGTCCCAGCGACCCGCGCCACACTTTCGCCTCGAAGCAGGATTGGCATAGCCCGGCAATCCAAAGCAGAGTCCTTGCAAGAGTAGGTGATATGGCAGCGGTGTATCTGGGTCGGTCGCACCGATTCCCGCATCCCCCAGGATGCGGCTTAGCGCCCGCCTCACGGTATCCTCGTTCCCACGGCACAGCCCGTCGCGAAACGCATCGACGTCTCGAATGTCTTCGGCAGCGCACTCAAACCACTCAACAATCACTAGACGCAAGGCCTGGCGAAGCTCTTTATTGGGCAATCGCAAAGCACGGAGGCGATCGCCATGCTCTGGCTCCTCAGTCATATCCGTCGTCAGGAAACCTGACAGATACAGCGCCGTCCACAAACCATCATCAGGCGAGGCCTCTAGCCCCGCAGTGCCCAAACAAAGCGCGACCTCAGCGCACCCATGGGCCTCGAGCAAATCAAACAAGACCGAAAGGCGGTCGAGATTCCACCCGGCAACTACCCTACTCAGGCAATCCGCATACTCATACAGATCGGCGCGCACAGGCGCCGTGCAGCCTCGGTCCAGAAAACCGATCACACGCGCTGGACTCGAGCAATAGGCCCTACCAAACCGATATCCCTCGAGCCATTCACGCGCATCATCCAGGTATTCCTCGCGTCCAGTATGATTCAACAGAGCCTGGACCTCGGCATCCGAAAAGCCGAACCAACGATCACACCACGCCGACAGCGGCGTCGCCACACAATACGAGCAGCCATGCAAAGAAAGCGCCGCTTCGGCAGGGCCGGGACACTCCCCCATCAGACACGTCAGCCGCAACGAATCGCGCGCAGTGGCAATGGCCTCAAAAAGCACGCGATCAAATATCCCTGCCGGATCGGCGCCGGAAGCGACCCTCGCGCTCGCACGGCCCAACCACGCCGCGTCGTACCCATCAACGAGCAATACAACCTGCTCATCGCAGGCCATCTCCAGCAGCTCAATGAGCACGCCAAGCACCGAGGCGACCTCGTCCTCGCTCGCCGCGCCACGCGCAACACGTTCGATGTGACGCACCTTGTCTCGAGCTAAATCCGGAGCCTCCAAAAGCGCCAGCAGGCGGGCGCACTCGCCCGAAAGAGCATCGCGCACGACGTCGGCAATAGCGGCGCCACGCCTCGCAGCGCCAGAAAAGTCCAGCGATATCACCGGATAGCAAGCATACTCATCCCGATAGCGCCCGCCGTTCGCATCCCAAATCTGAGCATCGGCAAACAAACGCTGACCAGAGCGACCGACCGCTGGACGCTCCAGAAAAGCCTTGAGCATCGACAAGTTCATGCTCTTGCCAAAACCCTCGGGTCGACAGCACACCACAACGGACGCGTCGCAGTCCAACACATCGGCAATAAACATGGTTTTATCGATGAGTAAACACCGATTAATTGCATCGGAAAAGTCGTGTACATCAACCGGTAGAGCTGCGTTATCCGCATGATTGAGCAACCGCGCACCAAACGCATGAATAAAACCACAATTCACCTGTTCAGACACCGTAAACTCTCCCTCTAACGCAGCACGATGCCCATTGTAACGAGCAGGCGGAGCGCAACAATATCGACTTGCAAAGGTTTCGGGCAACGGTAGCAACTGACGCCCCGAGGGGGCATAACAAATCGTTGTGCAACAAAAACGGGATCCGATGCGGCTGCACCGGACCCCGTCTCAAACGCTTTGAAAACAATCTGAAAGGCTACTCCTCCGAGCCATCCTCCCCAGAAGCCTTCTTCTGCTGATCGAGCTTATGCTTACCACTTACGATAGACGTAGCGCCCAGTGTGGCCAAGCTCGCGCTGGCAAGGCTCGCCATCACAATCAGATCGCCCGTCTTGGGCATATTGCCGCCAGATGACTTGGTTGTGGTGGTCGTCGTGGTCGTAGTGGTCACCGTTTTGGAGTCATTTTGCTCATGGACCTGTTTGTCGGTGTTGCTCTTACCGCCGTCCTCGCCCTGCTGCTTTCCGTCCTCGGTCTTGTCCTTGTTCTCGTCCTTCTCCTCAGATTCAGACTTCTTACCCTCGTCCTTCTTCTGAGTGGACTTGTCGTCCTTCTCCTCAGAGCTAGAACCCTTATCGGATTCGGTCTTCTCGGAAGCCTTGTCCTTGGAGTCGCCCTTTACGGCTTCGGTCTTTTCCGTGGAAGCCTGATCAGAGTTGTCCTTGTTCTGGGCCGAACCGTTATTAACGCCAGCCATCAGCGAAGAACCCAGCGTAGAACCAAGCTGCTCGGAGAAAGAAGGCTTCTTGTCCGGCGAAGCAACGGGAGCGTCCGGCGCCTTATTCGAATCGTCCTTGGAAGCATCGGAATCAGGGGTTGCGTCAGAGCCGGAGCCGTTGTTAGAGCCGGTGTCAACGGACGAATCGCTCGAGCCGGTAGATGAGTTAGAGGTGTCAGCGCCGGTCGAACCAGAAGCGTCGCTGTCCGTATTGCCGGCAGAGCTTGAAGGCGAATCGCCCGCAGCAGAGCCGTTCGAATCGGAGCCGTTCGAGGTAGAGCCGTCGTTGGTAGTGCCACCAGCAGAGCCATTACCGTCAGCATCGGTCGAGGGCGCATCCATCCTGTCATCGTTGGCATCGTCACTCGAGTCGTCATTCGAATCAGGTGTCGGCGAGGGCGCCGGTGTGGGCTCGGGCTGCACGGGCGTCGCGGCGGCAGCCTCGTCCTCAGCGATATAAACCAAGCAGTCCTTTAGCTCGTTGCGGTAGCGGTTCTTCCAGCCCTCATGATACTGGGGTTGGCTCGAATACTTGGTCGCCACGTTATTGACCACGCTGTTGGAAAGCGCCGTCACAAACTCGCGATCGGACATATCGTTGGAAAGATTCGCCCAGCGGAAAAAGTCCCTGCAGCCACCAGTGCCGCACATGTTGGTAATGCTCCACACCATGCCCTTGACGCAGTCGGCGCGGCCCGAAATGTCAATACCCAGGCCGCTCTTGAGCCACGCCTCGGTCACCGCATAGTACGAGTTGTACGCATAAGCATCTTGAAGTGCTGAGAACTCAACAGGATCGGTGTTGTAAGCACCCTGAAAGGCCTCCTGCGCAATACGGCCCAACTCGGTGAGCTGGCCGTTCTCATACATGGCATTGCTCGTGTTGGAAATCTCGCTGCCGCGATCAATCGCATCCTTGAGCATGCTGTACTTGGCAGAATCGTAGTTGTAAACCTGCTTCATAAACGGAATGAGCGACCAGCGGCGATCAAACTGATAGTAACCCAGTGCGTTATAGCCGTCACCATACGAAAATCCCTGGTTGTAGTTACCATGGCTCTCGTACTTGGTAAAGTACTTCATCTCGGGAGTCACGTTGACAAACGAAACGCCCTGGACCGACCTCAGCACGCCCGAGAAGGACTGCTGGGTGTAGAGACCCTTATCGATATCGGTGGCATCCGAGGCAATGCCCGGCGTGGGCTCCTCGGCAGCGACAGGTGCCGGCGCGGAAACGGCGCCAAACGAAAGCGCCAACGTCAGGCCCGCGACAATAGCAGAATGCTTGGGCTGCATAAGATCCTCCCTGCATTGGTGTAGTTAAAGTTCAGTTTGCAAAGATAAAAATAAGTATTGCAGCTCGCCCGTTGTTGCACAACAACCCCTCGGTAAACGGCAACAACCCTCCGCGAAATCTTAAGGAATTGCGCTCAACCTACAGCTTAATGTCAAAGTTGATCTCGGGAACGGCGGCCAAGTCGGCCAACGTCACGCCGTCGACGTACTTTTCGATCACGTCGTCCAAACCGCGCCAGAACTTGACGGTGGAACACAGGTCGCTGCGGGCGCAGCTGTTGTCGATGCCATCGCACGCCACCGGAGCCGTGCTGCCTTCGACGGCACGCAGGATGTCGCCGGCACGCACCTCGGCGGGGTCCTTGGCCATCATGTAGCCACCGCCCTTGCCGCGCACGCTCTTAAGCAGGCCCGCCTTCATAAGCGGACGAACCAGCTGCTCCAAATACTTTTGTGAGATATGCTCGCGGTCGGCAACCTCGCGCAGGGCAATCTTGCCCTCGGCGTCACCGAGCGCCGCGATATAGATCATCAGTCGGAGGGCATAGCGGCCCTTGGAAGAAATGAGCATACCTACCCTCCCATCGCATCTGGGACAATATAACCAGCTTTGTTTGTCCCAAATCTTATGCACGCGGGGCAAACAAGCCTGATTATTATGTCCCACATCTAAAAAGTCGAGTGGATTAGTCGGGTTTTCCCTTGACTAACGCCGAACCCATAGTAACTTTATTCCGAGAAGATTCCTAGGGTTTAGTACACCTATGAGTACACCATATACAGAGAGGGACAGCATGAGCGCAAATCCGCTGCTTTCCATCGAAGGTCTGACCGCCTCCGTGGACGAGAAGACCATCCTCCACAACGTCAACCTCAACGTCGCCGCCGGCGAGACCCACGTGCTGATGGGCCCCAACGGCGCCGGCAAGTCCACCCTCGGCCACCTGGTCATGGGCGACCCCGTCTATACCGTCAACGACGGCCGCATCGTCTTTGACGGCCAGGACATCACCGAGCTCACCACCGACAAGCGTTCACGCGCCGGCCTGTTCCTGAGCTTCCAGGCTCCGGTCGAAATTCCGGGCGTGCCGCTGTCGAGCTTTTTGCGCGCCAGCATCGCCGGCCGCCCCGGCCTGGAGATGAAGGGCAAGGAGTTCCGCCGCCGCGTGAAGGAGCTCGCGGCCGAGCTCAACATGGATACCGCCTATCTCAACCGCGAGCTGGGCGTGGGCTTCTCGGGCGGCGAGAAGAAGAAGGTCGAAATGCTCCAGCTTCTGCTGCTGCAGCCCAAGCTCGCCATCCTCGACGAGACCGACTCTGGTCTGGACGTCGACGCGCTTTCCACCGTCAGCCACGGCATGGACGCCTACCGCAAGAGCTGCGACGGCTCCATGCTCATCATCACGCACAACACGCGCATCCTGGAGCACCTGGATGTCGACCGCGTCCACGTTATGGTCAAGGGCCACATCGTACGCGAGGACGACGCCTCGCTCATTCCCTGGATCGACAAGAACGGTTTTGAGACCTTCGAGCGCGAGGCCGCCGAGCAGCGCGCCCAGGCCGAAGCCGCCGCTGCCGAGCAGCAGGCGTAAAGGGGCGACGCAATGACCAAGAACCGCACCGAGGTCGCGGACATCGACCGCAGCCTCTACGACTTCACCTATGGCGAGGAGGGATTCGAGCGCCTCGACGCCGGCATCACGCCCGACATCGTGCGCGAGATCAGCGCCAAGAAGGACGAGCCGCAGTGGATGCTCGACCTGCGCCTCAAGTCCCTCGAGATTTTCAACCGCTTCCCGGATCCGACGTGGGGCCCCTCCATCGAGGGCTTGGACATGGACAACATCGTCACCTACGTCAAGCCCAACACCGACCAAAAACACGACTGGGAGTCGGTGCCCGACGACATCAAGAACACATTTGAGCGCCTGGGCATCCCCGAGGCCGAGCGCAGCTACCTAGCGGGTGTCGGCGCGCAGTACGACTCCGAGCTGGTCTACCACAACATGCAGGACACGGCGTCCAAGATGGGCATCGTCTACTCCGGCATCGAGGAGGCCCTGCACGACCCGCAGTGGGAGCCGCTCATCCACGAGAAGTTCATGACGCTCATCCCGCCCACCGACCACAAGTTTGCGGCGCTGCACGGTGCCGTGTGGTCGGGCGGCTCGTTTGTCTACGTGCCCAAGGGCGCCAAGCTCGACTTCCCGCTGCAGAGCTACTTCCGCCTCAACGCCAAGGGCGCTGGCCAGTTTGAGCACACGCTCATCATCGTCGAGGACGATGCCGACCTGCACTTCATTGAGGGTTGCTCCGCGCCTAAGTACAACGTGGCAAACCTCCACGCCGGTGCTGTGGAGCTCTTTGTGGGCAAACGCGCACACCTGCGCTACTCGACCATCGAGAACTGGTCCAAGAACATGTACAACCTCAACACCAAGCGTGCGCGCGTGGACGAGGACGGCGACATCGAGTGGATCAGCGGCTCCTTCGGCAGCCACGTGGGCTACCTCTACCCCATGAGCGTGCTCAACGGCCGCCGCGCCCGCTCGAGCTTTACCGGCATCACCTTTGCCGGCGCCGGGCAGAACCTCGACACCGGCTGCAAGGTCGTGCTCAACGCGCCCGAGACCTCGGCGACCGTCGAGACCAAGGGCATCTCCAAGAGCGGCGGCATCCAGACGTTCCGCAGCTCTATTGTGGCGACGCCCAAGGCCGAGGGCTCCAAGGCAACCGTGAGCTGCCAGTCGCTGATGCTCGACGACCAGAGCCGCTCCGACACTATTCCGGCCATGGACATCCGCGCCAAGAACGTCGACATCGGCCACGAGGCCACCATCGGCCGCATCGGCGACGACAAAGTGTTCTACCTCATGAGCCGCGGTATCTCGGAGGAAGAGGCCCGCACCATGATCGTCAACGGCTTTGCGAACCCGGTCTCCAAGGAGCTGCCGCTGGAGTACGCCGTCGAGATGAACAACCTGATCAAGCTCGAGATGGAAGGAGCGATCGGATAATGAAACAGACCACCAACACCGCTGCTACCACGCTCGAGCAGGTTAATGCGATGCCGGCCGCCACTTGGGGTTGGCTCAAGATGAACCAGACCAAGCTTGAGCTTTCGGACGAACTTGCCGCCGCTCCCGCCGAAACCATTGAGGTCGAGGGGCTGGACGAGCAGTTCCGCGGTTCTGCCGACGCCTTTGACGCCGCCATGGACGCCATGGCCGAGCACTTCCCCGAGCGCCGCGCCTCCGCCCCGGGTGATGCCGCCGACCGCGCCCGCATCACGCCCGAGACCGAGCTCGACGTGCCCGCCACCTCCGTCTACCAGGCCGGTGCCATTAAGCTAGAGGAGGAGCTCTCCCCCGCTGAGGCCTTCGAGACTGGCATGGGCGAGGCTGCCTACACCTACTTGGCCGACCACGCCACCAAGCGCATCGTCATCGATGTGCCCGCATACCAGCACGCCACGGTTACCGTGCGCGTGAGTGGCGTCGACGCAGCGGCTGCGATTGCCGCCATTGACGTCGTCGTCCGTCCCCAGTCGACGCTCGATCTGCATATTGCCCTAGACTCCCCCGTTGCCGGCCAAGGCGTCGTGGGCTCCGTGCTACGCGTGTGCGCCCACGAGTACGCCACCGTCAACGTGACCTGCACGCAGACGCTCGACGATAGCTGGATCGCGCTCGACGACACCGGCCTGTTCCTGGACGAGGGCGCCCGTGTCAACGTACAGCACACCGTCCTGGGTGCCGGCGCCAGCGCCACCGGCCTTGCCGGCGACCTGCTGGGCGATACCGCCAAGGTCACCATCGATACTGACTACCTGGGCGCCCGCGAGCAGGTGCGCGACTTTAACTACGAGCTGCGCCACCGCGGTCGCAAGACCGAGTGCGAGATCGACGCCAACGGCGTACTGACCGGCACGTCCAAGAAGGTCTACCGCGGCACCATCGACCTCGTGCACGGCTGCAAGGGTGCAACCGGCACCGAGCGCGAGACGGTGCTTTTGGCCAACAAGGGCGTCGACAACAAGACCGTTCCCGTCATACTGTGCGACGAGGACGACGTCGCCGGCAACCACGGCGCCACCATCGGTCACGTCCGCGACGAGCAGCTGTTCTACCTCGCCTGCCGCGGCCTTGACCAAAACGCCGCCGAGGACCTGTTCATCCGCGCCAAGCTGGAGGACGCCGCGCTTTCCGCCACCGACGAGCGCACCCGCGCAGCCGTCGTCCGCTTGGGCAACAACCTGATCGACAACTTTGAAGAGGAGCTCGCATGATCGACACCGAGCACGTTAAATGCGACACCTGTACTGCCCCCGAGCCCATGGAGCTCGACGCCAGCGACGAGGCTTCGCGCGGCTGGCCCACTGTGGACATCGAGACCAACCCCTACAAGGCGCAGTTCCCGCTGTTTCAGCAGCACCCCGAGATCGCCTTCCTCGATAGTGCCGCCACCGCGCAGCGCCCTGCCTGCGTGCTCGACGCCGAGCGCGACTTCTACCAGCGTATGAACGCCAACCCCCTGCGCGGCCTGTACTCGCTGTCCGTCGAGGCCACCGAGGCCATCGCGAAGGTCCGCCAGCAGATCGCCGACCTCATCGGCGCCTCACAGGCCAACGAGGTCGTCTTCACCCGCAACACGAGCGAGTCGCTCAACCTGGTCGCCAAGAGCTTTGCGCCAACGGTGCTCGAGCCCGGTGACGAGGTCGTCATTACCATCATGGAGCACCACTCCAACCTGATTCCGTGGCAGCAGGTCTGCCGCGAGACCGGCGCCAAGCTCGTCTACCTCTACCCCACCAAGACCGGCCAGCTCACCACCGAGGAAGTTCTTGCCAAGGTTGGTCCCAAGACCAAGATCCTGGCCGTGGGCCAGGTCTCCAACGTGCTGGGCGTCGAGAACCCGGTCAAGAACCTCGGCAAACTCGTGCACAAGTACGGCGGCTACCTGGTCGTCGACGGTGCGCAGTCGCTGCCGCACATGCCGGTCAACGTGGCCGACCTGGGCGCCGACTTCTTTGCCTTTAGCGCGCACAAGGCCATGGGCCCCATGGGCATCGGCGTGCTGTGGGGCAAGATGGACCTGCTCAACGCCATGCCGCCCATGCTCACCGGCGGCGAGATGATCGATTCGGTCACCGAGCAGGACGCCGTCTGGGCGCCCGTCCCCGAGAAGTTCGAGGCCGGCACGCAGGACGCCGCCGGCATCTTCGCCACGGGTGCGGCACTCGACTACCTCGTCAACACGGTTGGCTACGAAAACATCCAGGCACGCGAGCAGGCACTCGTCCACTACCTGATGGGCGAACTCATGCAGCTCGACTTTGTCCAGATCATCGGCTCCATCTACTGGGACAACCATCACGGCGTCGTCAGCTTTAACGTCAAGGGTATCCACCCGCACGACGTCGCGAGCATCATGGACATGGACGGCGTGTGCATCCGTGCCGGTCACCACTGCGCGCAGCCGCTGCTTACCTGGCTGGGCGTCGAGAACCTCGCCTGCTGCCGCGCCAGCGTGGCCTTCTACAACGACAAGGCCGACATCGATAAGTTCATCGCCGGCCTGCATCACGTTTGGAGCACGTTCAATGGGTAATCTATACACCTCCACCACGTTTATGGAGCACAACTCGCACCCCGACTATAAGTACGAGATGGATGCCCCCACGCACGAGCACGACGGCATCAACCCCAGCTGTGGCGACGAGCTCACCTTGCAGCTGCGTGTCGAGAACGATGTAATCGAGGAAGCCTCGTTTACCGGGCACGGCTGCGCCATAAGCCAGGCCAGCGCCGACATCATGGCCGACCTCATCACCGGCGAGACCGTCGAGGAGGCACGTCGCTTGGCGGGACTCTTCCTCGCTATGATCCGCGGCGAGAAGCTCTCCGAGGAGGACCTGGAAGACCTGGACGAAGCCGCCCAGCTCCAGGACATCTCGCACATGCCCGCCCGCGTCAAATGCGCCGAGCTCGCCTGGCGCACCCTCGACGGCATGCTCACGGGACAAAATAATCAGTAGAACTTGTCCCAAATCTTAAGATTGGCCGAATCGCTTGACAAGAGTGGTTCGGCCATTTTCTATTCCGAGGGCTCAGCCTGTGCCTTCACCCGCGCATAAGCGCGCACGATACGAGATACGGTACTCTTGCTGATTCCCGTATACCGTTCGACCTCGCGCACCGTGTAGCCGCCATCGTGCAGAGCGAAAATGATTCTGTCTCGCCGCGAGGGCGCAACGGTCTTGAGTTCGTTGAGCGGCACGCCCAGGCGCTTCGCCATCTTGTCGGCAAAGGCGTGGCGTTCCCATTCCGTCTCTTTCATATCGCACAGCGCTGGCTCACTGCCGTCGGGCGTCGAAAGCGAATAGGCAATAAAGCCCTCGGCAGAACCAAAAAGCTCAAGCACGCAAGAAGGATCAGAAAATCCCCTCGCGACATCGGCCGCGTCACCGTCGTAAGAACGCAGATGTTCCGCAAAGCTGCTCCAGGGATAACGCTCGATTAGGCTAACGCCCACCTCCTGCGGATCGGCGTGTACGGAGCGAATAGCCTCCATCACCTGCCAATCGGTATCGAGCGAACGCCGGTCAAAACGGTTCTGGAACAGATGGCCTGTGCGCCCCGTGCGCTTATTGAACCGCCGCGCGTATGTCAAAAGCAGCCGGTGCATTGCCGCGCTCATCCTGTCCTCGTAATCTGCAAGCACCAAATGCACGTGATTGCCCATAAGGCACCAGGCGATAACCGTCACGCCCTCCTCGCGGCAGCGCTCGCGCATCAGCTCCAAAAACTCCCACCGGTCTTCATCGCCCTCAAAGATGAGCTGTTTGCCCACACCGCGGGCACAGACATGGTAAAAGCCGGTAACCGTTCTCCAAACGCGCTGCATGGCGCTCCCTTCGCCGGGATCTGCTTACCATCCAATACAGCACGATTGAAGCGTGCCATCAAAACATTCACGCAAAACAATACACTCGCGCGGCCAAAGGCAGCAAACAGGCGGCGAACGGCACCGTTGCAACAGGTCAACCACTGCAACGCTTGCAAGAGCGGACCAAAAGCTTGCCCAAGACGGACCCCCTCTACGGAAACTCACGACCACAGAACATAGAGTTAAACCGTTTCAATTAAAACTTCCGGACTTCTCGCTACGAAAACTGAGCCGTTCGCCGAATATTCCGTGCATTTCGCGGTATTATAGGGGCTGCATGTCATGTCCCTTTCGAAGGGTCGCCCGGCAATCGCCAGCCACGACCCCCAGACGGGACGCCAACACGATAGAGAGGAGAGGCATGCAGTACTCACAGGAAGTGGAGAACATGTGCCCCGTTGCCAAGGGTGCATACCACGGCCCCGCACCCATCCCCGAGGAGGGCAAGTGGGTCCAGGCTAAGGAGATTTCCGACATCTCCGGTCTTACGCACGGTGTGGGTTGGTGCGCACCTCAGCAGGGCGCCTGCAAGCTCACGCTGAACGTCAAGGACGGCATCATCGAGGAGGCCCTCGTTGAGACCATCGGCTGCTCGGGCATGACCCACTCTGCCGCCATGGCTTCCGAGATCCTTCCCGGTAAGACCATCCTCGAGGCCCTCAACACCGACCTCGTCTGCGACGCCATCAACGTTGCTATGCGCGAGATCTTCCTGCAGATCGTTTACGGCCGCAGCCAGACCGCGTTCTCCGAGGGCGGCCTGCCCGTGGGCGCCTCCCTCGACGACCTCGGCAAGGGCCTTCGCTCTCAGGTCGGCACCATGTTCGGCACCAAGGCCAAGGGCGCTCGTTACCTCGAGCTCGCTCAGGGCTACGTCACCCGCATGGCTCTCAACGACAAGAACGAGATCATCGCATTCGAGTTCCTGAACCTCGGCAAGTTCACCGACGCCGTCAAGGCCGGCAAGACCCCCGAGGAGGCCATCGCTGGCGCTATGGGCCACTATGGTCAGTGGGAGAACGCTGCCAAGTACATCGACCCGCGCACCGACGAGGAGACTCACTCCGTCGCCAGCGTGTTCCCGGTTCACGAGTAGAAAGGGAGGGAAATAACTATGACTGTTACGTTCGAAGGTTACGAGCGCCGCGCTGACAAGATCAACAAGTGCCTCGCCGACAACGGCATCGCCTCCCTCGAGGAAGCTCTGCAGATCTGCACCGACAAGGGCTTCAACCCGCGTGAGATCGTCAACAACACCCAGTCCATCGCCTTCCAGAACGCCGAGTGGGCCTACACCCTCGGTTGCGCTCTCGCTGTCAAGCGTGGCGCCAAGTCCGCTTCTGAGGCTGCCGCCATCATCGGCGAGGGCATCCAGGCCTTCACCGTTCCCGGCTCCGTCGCCGAGGACCGCAAGGTCGGTCTGGGCCACGGCAACCTGGGCGCTATGCTGCTCTCCGACGACACCGAGTGCTTCGCCTTCCTGGCCGGTCACGAGTCCTTCGCTGCCGCTGAGGGTGCTATCGGCCTGGCTCTAAACGCCAACAAGGCTCGCAAGAAGCCGCTGCGCGTCATCCTCAACGGTCTGGGCAAGGACGCTGCTCAGATCATCGCCCGCATCAACGGCTTCACCTACGTGAAGACCCAGTTCGACTACTTCACGGGCGAGCTCAAGGTCGTCGAGACCATCCCCTACTCCGATGGTCCCCGCGCCGCCGTCAACTGCTACGGCGCCGACGACGTCCGCGAGGGCGTTGCCATCATGTGGCACGAGAACGTCGACATCTCGATCACCGGTAACTCCACCAACCCCACGCGCTTCCAGCACCCCGTCGCTGGCACCTACAAGAAGGAGCGCCTCGAGGCTGGCAAGAAGTACTTCTCCGTCGCTTCTGGTGGCGGCACTGGTCGTACCCTGCACCCGGACAACATGGGCGCAGGCCCTGCCTCTTACGGCATGACCGACACCATGGGCCGTATGCACTCCGACGCCCAGTTCGCCGGTTCTTCCTCCGTGCCTGCGCACGTCGACATGATGGGTCTCATCGGCATGGGCAACAACCCCATGGTCGGTGCCACCGTCGCCTGCGCTGTCGCCGTCGAGGAGGCCCTCGAGGCCTAATCGCGCCCGCGCGATGCTCATATAGTTGAGCTTTGGAGCCGCTACCCACCCGGGTAGCGGCTCTTTTTGTTTGCGCTGGCGCAGGGTAGCTAATGCCGATATATCAGCTGGGGCGAAATGCAAGATGTGATGAGATGGAGCGTCAGAGCGTCCATGACGCCCACCTGCCATATTTGCCCTTTACCGATTTGCCGGGTCTTTGCGGCCCCATTGCCGATCACCCGTGCGACAATGCGCCGGACGAGAAAGGAATCCGATGGAATCGACTGATGTACTGGTAATTGGATCTGGCATTGCGGGCCTTTGTGCCGCCATCGAAGCGGCACGCACGGGTGCAACCGTCACTGTGGCAAGCGCCGGCAAGACCATGAGTGGATCGAGCTTCTTCCCGGGTACCTGGGGCCTCGGCCTCATCGGTCCCGTCGACGAAGACGACGAGCAGGACCTCATCGACACCATCCTGGCCGTCGGCGGCGGCGTTGCCGACCCCGAACTCGTCCAAACGTTCGTCCACGGCATTCCCCAAGCGATTGACTGGCTCGAGCAAGACCTGGGCGTTGAGCTCCAGCGTCCGCAAAGCGCCGAGAGTGCTCAACAAAAGCAATTTATCCCCTGCTTTGACCACAAGACGCGCATGTGGCGCGGCCTCACCCGCAAGCCCCTTGAGGACGCTCTGACGACCTGGATCGAGTCGCTCGGCATTCGCCTGCTCCCCCGCCATGAGCTTATCGACCTTGTTGAGGACACGAACGGCAGAATAACCGGAACCGTACTCTACGACCTTACCGAAAATCGAATCGTGCCCTTTGCTGCCAAGGCCACGATCATCGCAGCCGGTGGCACAGGCGGCCTGTTCGAGCGCAGCCTTACGTCGGCTGATGTGCTCAGCTCCTCGCAGGCCATCGCACTGGCGCACGGCGCAACACTTACTAATATAGAGTTCATGCAGATGATGCCCGGCTTCATCGAGCCCAGGCGTAACTTGGTCTTCAACGAGAAAACCTGGCGCTACGTGCATGTAGACCAGCCGGTAGATATTGCCGACGACAAGCTGAACGACCTGCTCGAGCAGCGCTCTGGATATGGTCCTTTCACGTCACGCTTGGCCTCCCGCGCTATCGATCTCGTCATCGATCAGGCAGGTGTCGAAGGCCTGGCACTCCACTACGACTTCCCCCGCGAGGATGTCCCAGAGTTTGTGCAGACCTTTGCCACCTGGCTGCAAGACGAGCACGGCATCGCCCCGACTGACGAGATGCGCGTTGCGATGTATGCCCACGCCGCTAACGGCGGCATCAAGATCGATAAGACCGCGCACACGGGCGTTGAGGGCCTCTACGCTTGCGGCGAGGCGACAGGCGGCATGCACGGCGCCGACCGCATTGGTGGCTTATCAAGCGCCAACGGCATCGTATTCGGACGTATCGCGGGCGCATCGGCAGCCCTCACAGCGCAGAAAGAGCCTGAGGCGGCCCTGAAGGCGGATATCACCCTCCCCCAGTACGGCATTGCCACAACAGATGCCGAACGCCTGACACACAGCCTTAGGCACACGATGAGCACCTTTTGCATGATCAACAGGACCGAAACAGGCCTATCCGAGGCACTACACGAGCTTGAGGGCTTGAAGACGGAGGCAACGACCTTGAGCACACAGAAAGCCCAGGACAGCGAAGTCGCAGCCCTCGCCCGCCTGCAATCGCAGATTCAGCTGGCACAGGAAATGGTCAAAGCCATGCGCAAGCGGACCGAAAGCCTGGGTTCGCACTATCGAGCGGACTAAGCCGAGCACCCCTCCAGAGCAGAACACAACTTCTCGATATTAATGGGTCCCGTGAGCTCAAAGCGACACAGGGCCCATTCGTGTCCGCGCGGCCAAATATACTCATTCTGAATACGGAGTCGACATAGTCCACGTAGACAAACGAACAGAAAGGAAGAGATATGGACAGCAGGGATATCGAGAAATGGCGTGTCGAACTTGACAGCTACGCCCATGTAGAAGACGGCGTTGAGTATTGGCTCGCACGCGATTTAATGGAACCCCTCGGATACACCCAATGGCGTAATTTTGAGACTGCAGTTAAGAGATCCATGGCATCGTGTGACACCAATAAAATGCCTGTTGCCGCCCATTTTGCTGAGGCCAGCAAAATGGTAGATGCCGGCATCGCCAAACGAGCCGTAAAAGACTACAAGCTGACGCGCTACGCATGCTATTTAATCGCCCAAAACGGAGACCCAAACAAGCCCGAAATCGCACTCGCACAGGCGTACTTCGCCGTGCAGACACGCCGTCAGGAGCTCATAGAGCAGCGCTTCGCAGAGATTCAGCGCTTGCAGGCGCGCCACTCGCTATCCGATTCAGAGAAACAGCTCTCGGGTATTGCGTTCAAACGCGGCGTGGACTCCAAAGGATTCGCGATCATCAAGTCGAAGGGCGATGAGGCGTTATTCGGCGGCAGAAGCACGGCGGAAATGAAGCAGCAGCTCGGCGTACCCAAGAGAGCGGCATTGGCGGACAGGTTAGCCGATGTCCTCATCAAAGCAAAGGACCTTACGAACTCGATGACGGCCTTCAACGCCGAGGAACACGACCTGTACGGCCTGGACCAGATCAAGCAAGAGCACGTCGAGAACAACACAAGCGTGCGTGGCAGCCTCATCGACCGCGGAATTGTCCCCGAGAACCTACCGCCTGCCGAGGATACAAAAAAGCTCGAGCGTCGCGTGAAGACAGACGAGAAGAAACTCAAGGAGGGTACTGACGGTTTTACCGATCCCCAGGGTAGGCTCGATCTGTGAAAGCGGCTGTGCCCTTTCGGGTTCGACCCCATGCGAGGTCAACAAAAAACGACCAGCCTGAGCCAGTCGCTTTAACAATCTTTGGGTGGGCCGTCAGGGGGTCAGCCTGCTGCGCAGGCGGTCGCTGCGGCGCTTTGCGCCTTGCGCGCTGCGCTGGCAAATGCTTACGCATTTCCTCAGCTCCGCGCCCCGACGGGTTCGACCCCATGCGTGGTCAACAAAAAAGCGACCAGCCTGAGCCAGTCGCTTTAACAATCTTTGGGTGGGCCGTCAGGGGGTCGAACCCTGGACCTTGGGATTAAGAGTCCCCTGCTCTACCAACTGAGCTAACGACCCAAAGCTAAAGTCCATTATGGCGGACTTTAGAGGAGATATCGTGTGGTGGGCCGTCAGGGGGTCGAACCCTGGACCTTGGGATTAAGAGTCCCCTGCTCTACCAACTGAGCTAACGACCCGATATCAACACGAAGCAAGAACTGGGGTGGGTAAAGGGACTCGAACCCTCGACCTACGGGACCACAACCCGTCGCTCTAGCCAACTGAGCTACACCCACCGTGTCCTGTGCGCTTCGCGCTCGACTATTATTGCAAGGAACGCCACGCGATGCAAGCCCCAATTTTCAAGAATTTTGAAAAGAGTTTTTCGAGCGCGTTTCGAGCAATTCCCACCGGTTCCATAGGAGTAAACTTGCCCCACTGCAAATCCTCGAAAGGACCGGCATGAAAGAACTCTCCAACCGCACGGCAACATTTACCGATTCGGTCATCCGCCGCATGACACGCATCTCCAATAAGTACGATGCCGTCAATCTCTCGCAGGGCTTCCCCGACTTCGATCCTCCGGCGCAGCTGCTCAACAGCCTGAGCACCATCGCCGCCGACCCCAAGCCGCTCTACCACCAGTACTCCATTACCTGGGGCTCCCAGGCCATGCGCGAGGCGCTCGCCGCCAAACAGGAGCACTTTATGGGCATGCCGATCGACCCCAACCAGAATATCGTGGTCACCTGCGGCTCCACCGAGGCCATGATGGCCGCCATGATGACGGTTACGAACCCCGGAGACAAGGTCGTCATCTTCTCGCCGTTCTACGAGAACTACGGCGCTGACACCATTCTCTCGGGTGCCGAGCCCATCTATGTACCGCTCAACCCGCCCACATTCGACTTTGACCGCGAGGCGCTCGAGGCTGCCTTCCGCGACAACGACCCCAAGGCCATCGTCCTGTGCAACCCTTCCAACCCCTGCGGCAAGGTCTTTACGCGCGAAGAGCTCACCTTTATCGCCGACCTGTGCAAAAAGTACGACGCGTACTGCATCACCGACGAAGTCTACGAGCACATCGTCTACGCGCCCCATGAGCACGTCTACATGGCCACGCTGCCCGGCATGTTCGAGCGAACCATCAGCTGCAGCTCGCTGTCTAAGACGTACTCCATCACCGGCTGGCGTCTGGGCTACACCATCGCCCCGGCCCAGATCACCGAGCGCATCAAGAAGGTCCACGACTTTCTCACCGTGGGTGCCGCCACTCCCCTGCAGGAAGCCGTTGTCACCGCCCTCAACTTCGACGACAGCTATTACGATGAGGTCCTCGACCTCTACACCGCCAAACGCGACCTGTTCTGCCAGGGGCTCGATAGCATCGGTCTTGAGCATAACGTGCCGCAGGGCGCCTACTACGTCATGATGGACATCTCTGAGTTTGGCTATGACAGCGACCTCGAATTCTGCGAGGACCTCGCATCCAAGGTGGGCGTGGGCGCCGTGCCCGGCTCGAGCTTCTTCCGCGAGCCCGTCAACCATCTGATTCGTTTCCACTTTGCCAAGCGGGACGAGACGCTTAACGCGGCACTGGAGAACCTCAAGTCGCTACGTGATAAAATCAAGCCGCGCGGGTAAGGACGGCCCGGCAACTAAAGCAACCAAAGAAGCCCCGCACCGCCCGCCACGTTGCGAGGCTTCTTCTTTTTATAGCGCTTTCTTAAATGGTTTAGAGCCCTATACTTTAGTCACGGAGCAACTCGTCCCAGAGAGAGGAATACTATGGCAGAACAGCAGCTTATCGGAGCGCTCGAGGCCGGCGGCACCAAGATGGTCTGCGCCACGGGCTATGCAGACGGTACGGTCCTGGAGCGCGAGCAGATCGCGACCACGACCCCGCAGGAGACCGTTGAGACCGTCAATGCATGGTTTGCGAACAAGGGCATCGCCGCGCTGGGCATCGGCGCCTTTGGCCCCACCGCAGTCAACCCTGCCTCGCCCCAATACGGCAAGATCCTGGAGACGCCCAAAACGGCATGGCGCTACTTCGACCTGCTGGGCACCATCCAAAACGAACTCAATATTCCCTGCGGCTACGACACCGACGTCAACGTTGCCTGCCTGGGCGAGGTCACCTTTGGTTGCGCCCAGGGCCTCACGGACGTGGTCTACCTGACCATCGGTACCGGCGTGGGCGCCGGTGTGCTCTCGGGCGGTAAGCTCGTGCACGGTATGATGCATCCCGAGGCCGGCCACATCCTGGTCACGCGCGATCCGCGCGACACCATTGGCGAGCACAGCGCCTGCCCCTTCCACGACAACTGCCTCGAGGGCCTCATCGCAGGTCCCGGCGTCAAAAAGCGCTGGGATGGCAAGAGCGCCGGAGACATGGCCGATGACCCAGAGGCCATGGACCTGCTCGCCGGCTATCTGGCACAGGCGCTCATGACCTACACGCTGTGCTACGCACCGCAAAAAATCATCATCGGCGGCGGCGTGGCCGACCACACCCCCATCGTGCCGCTCGCACGCAAAAAGTGCGCCGAGATGCTCAACGGCTATATCGTCACGCCCGAGGTCAACGACATCGATACCTATATTGTCAACAACAGCCTCGAGGGCAAGCAGGGCATCATGGGCTGCTTGGCCCTGGGCGCACAGGCGCTTCAGTAGCAGACGCACCCACAGGGCGTGGCGCGCCCGGCAAATCCAACCTACAGAACGACGCCACCGCGCCCCATATAAGTCCTCTAATAAAAAAGGCCGCCTAGGACCAAACATTCGTCCTAGGCGGCCTTTTTGGCACATATGAGCGATCGTAGTAGATATCGGAGCACAACGCCCGTTGCCGCTCCACAGCAGTCGATCATCACATCGGTGATCATGCCGGCGCGTCCCGGCACAAAGAGCTGAATCGTCTCGTCGATCGAGGGAATCAGCAGCAGGAACACCGCCGTGGGCAGCAGCACGTCAAAGGTGCGCCGTCCCTCAAAATCAAAGGCGTGCGTTGCCAGGATGCCGAGCACCATATACTCGGTAAAATGCGCGCACTTGCGAACAACAAAGTTGGTCACCCATTCATATGGAAGTCCCACGCCGTGCAGGAAACCGCGGATAGCTTCCATGACCGTTAGGCTCAGCGAGCCCGACCCCGAGCCGGGAACCAGCGAATTGCCCCAGATCAAGAGCGCCATCAGGCAGGTTACAACCGCCCATTTTCGATTGATCTTAACCATGCAGAAGTTATGCCTCCGCGCGGAGCGGCGCGAAGCTGGCGGTACCGCCCTCGATAACGCTCAGGTAGGCACGGCCCGTACGCTTGGCGGTAGAGGACTGCAGGCGCTCGATCTCTTCCTCGAGGATCTGATTGACGCGCTCGTGACGACGGTTTTCCATAATGCCGGCGGCAATAGCCTCGGCCCGCTCGATGCTCTCGCGCGAGATACGGGCAGTATCCTCGGGGAACACAGCGCTGTGACGGCCGACATAGGCGGGGGCAGCAGGCTGAGGGGCAGCGACGGGAGCGGGGGCTGCAACAGGAGCAGGCTCGTCAATCTCATCCAGAATCGCGGTGGCGGCGGCCCACATGTCCTCGTGGCCCGAGTAATCAGCCATGGGGACATCAACCTCGAGTGAGGCATCCGGAAGGTCGCCGGTGTCGATGCGATCTTGGGCATCAATCGATGCGGTGATGGCTGCAGGCTCATCGAGGTCATCGAAATCGATATCCGCGGCACCGGAGATGATAGGCATGCTGGCGAGGTTTACATTGTACGGCGCAGCCTCAGCCGCCTGCTGCTGGGCAGGAGCGCCCCACAGCGAGCTTTCGGCGGCACGGCGGGCGGCAACGGCCTCCTCGTCCGCGGCCATGGCTTCATCAACGTACGAATTGTCGGCAGAAGCGTTCGCGTCCGCCGAGGTAGCGCTGTAGGCGTTATTGGCTGCCGCGTTGGCGACGAGTGCCACGAAAGCCGCCGTGCTGCCCGCAGGGGCGGCCTGGGAGCCAGACACGGCGCGTGCCGCGGCGGCGATGTCGTCGCGATTGAAGGAGCCGGTCTGCCCGCCGTTGGTGAGCTCGTCGATGGCGACTTGATAGACGTCGCGCGAGTGTGCAGGGTCGCAGCTCACCGGCGAATCGTCGTCAAGCATACTGTCGATCATGGACCAAGCCTCGTCCTCGTCCATAGCATCTGCGGCTCGAGCGATGGTAGGGACACCATCATCGGCATGACGGCGCTGGAACGCACCAGTCAGGCCGGAAAGGAATGCCGAGGTAGACTGCTCCGCCTGAGCCTGAGAATCAGAAGCCGCAGCGTAAGGAGTCGCATCCTGCTGCTGAGCTGAAATCGAGGCGGTCTTGAACTCGCTTTGATGCTGATTGAGATTGGCGGCACCGCCCATGGCATCGGGCTGGAACAGACGCTCTTCACGCTGCGCACGATACTCGGAGATACCCAGCGAGGCGGCATAGATGCCCACGCCCGCCACCGCGCCCACGGCGAAGGGAACCGCACCCGCCACGACCGTCTCGTTCACAGACGAAAACGGCAGCGTCGCGGCATACATAACCACGGGAGCGGCAAGGCCGATCCCGCACGAAAGTCCGGCAAGGACTGCTCGTTGTGTTGCATCAGAAGAAGCCATGAGCTCTCCCCATCTTCCAGCACCCAAATCGCATCATTCAGTTGGCTGCGCGAGAGAAGATGAAGCGGGGCTATGCCCCAAAGCAACGGTATATGGTTCGTTTCATCTGCGTTATCCGTCGCGAAGCTTAAAAGCTATTATGCGAAACCGCCCTGTCGATTGCAAGCGACGATGTCGGATTGAAACGGGAAACCTGCTGCTTGCCAGTCTTATGGTCAAAAATAAGCGCGGAGCGGCGATATAGAAAAGGGCCGAGGCTCAAAGCCCCGACCCTTTATTGCATTGATGACTATCGCTGCGTGTGGATGACAACCTAGAACGTCTGCTCGTAGTCGCTGTGCTTTTTGGCCGAACGCACCAGGAACTCCTGGTTGGTGTTGGTGCCCTTAAGACCCTTGATAAACGACGCAGCTGCGCGCTCGGTGTTGTTCATGCCGGCAAGAATGCGACGCAGGCCAAAGACAAACGGACGCATCTGCTCGTCAACCAACAGGTCCTCGTTACGCGTACCGGAGGCAACGGGGTCGATAGCCGGGAAGATGCGGCGGTCGGCCAGGTCGCGGTCGAGCTTGAGCTCCATGTTGCCGGTGCCCTTGAACTCCTCAAAGATGACCTCGTCCATCTTGGAGCCGGTGTCGATGAGGGCAGAGGCCAGGATGGTGAGCGAGCCACCGTTCTCGATATTGCGGGCTGCGCCCAGGAAGCGCTTGGGCGGATACAGGGCCGCCGAATCGACGCCGCCCGAAAGGATACGGCCTGAGGCGGGCGCTGCCAAGTTGTAGGCGCGGGCAAGACGCGTGATGGAGTCGAGCACCACCACAACATCGCCGCCCAGCTCCACGATGCGCTTGGCGCGCTCAATGACGAGCTCTGCCACGCGAGTGTGATTGTCGGCGGGCATATCGAAGGTCGACGCCACAACCTCGCCCTTGATGGAACGCTGCATATCGGTGACCTCTTCGGGGCGCTCGTCGACGAGCAGGCAGATGAGGTGCACCTCGGGGTTGTTAATCGAGATAGACTGGCAGATCTTCTTGAGGATCGTGGTCTTGCCGGCCTTGGGCGGGGACACGATCAGGCCACGCTGACCCTTGCCGATCGGCGACACGATGTCGATGGCGCGACCGGTAATGGAGTCCTTGCCGTGCTCCATGCGCAGCGGCTCGTTGGGATAGACCGGGGTGAGGTCGCCGAACTTGGGACGGTTGCGAATCTGCTCGGGGTCCAGACCGTTGACGGTCGTGATTTTGGCGAGGCCGGCGCGCTTGTCGCCGCCGCGCGAAGGACGCAGCGAGCCCTCGATGACGTCGCCCGTGCGCAGGCGCGCGGAGCGGATGAGGTAGGCGGGCACGAAGGCGTCGTCGTTGGACTTCATGTAGCCATGGGCATGGATGATACCGGAGCTGTCCGGACGAATCTGCAGGATGCCCTTGATGTCGCGGAAGCCCTCGGCCTTCGCGGCGGTGACGTAGATCTCCTCGACGAGCTCGGCTTTCTTCTTGCCGGTCGTCTCGATCTCGAACTCCTTGGCCTTCTCGCGCAGCTCGGCGACCTTCATGGCCGCGAGTTCCTCGCGCGAAAGCGTGGGCTCGGTGGGGGCGGCGTTGCGCTCCTTGTTGCGCTGCTTGCGATCGCGCTGGCGGTTGCGACGGTCGTTGTTGCGCTCGTCCTTGCGGTCGTTGCGCTCGTCGTTACGCTTGTGCTGGCGACGGTTGGGGCGAGCGCCGTCTTCGGCCTCGGCGGGCGCGGCACCATCAGTTGCGGCGGCGTCGGCATTGGCCGCAGCAGCGTCATTGGCCTCGGCGCCGGAATCGACTTGCGCTTCGACATCAGCCCGCTGCTCGGACGTCTTGGCCTTAGCGGACTTCTTACGACCGCGCTTGGGCTTCTCGGACGCAGGTTGTTCGACGTCCTGGGACTCGGCGGCATCAGCCGATGCATCGACGGTCGTCTCGGCGGAATCCTCGGACGCACCCTTCTTGGCAGTCTTAGCCTTGGACGTGCGCTTAGCAGCAGTGCGACGGCTGCGACCGGGACGGACGTCGGCGGGCTCGGCATCGGCGGGAGCGGCCTCGGAAGTCGTAGCATCCTGGACGGGCGCGTCGGCGGCGGTTGCAGACTCGGCGGTCGCCGCAGCATCCCGAGCGGCTGCAGCTGCGGCTGCGGCCTTCTCTGCCTCGACGAAGGCCTTGGGCTTGCGACCGCGACGGTGCGGGCGCAAAGCCGGATCGACAACGGGAACTTCGCTGGCCTCGACAGGCGCAGCGGGCTCAACAGGCGATGTGCCCTCCCCTGCCGCGGAACGGACCGAAGCCTCAGTGAGCTCGGGGGTTACCTGATCGGCAACCTGCTCGGCCTTAGCAGCCGTGCGACGGCGTGTGCGCGGTACCGGCTTCTCGGTCGGCTGGTCGGCGGCAGGCGTCTCGGGCACAGACGGAGCTGCAAGCTCGGTCAGAGCCGCGGCCTCGCGCTCGGCAGCACGACGGCGGGCGCGCACCACCTGAGCCTCGCTAATCTGCGCCAACGCACGTGCCTGCGCGACCTCATCGGAAATCGGCGCCGAGGAGTCAGCTGCAACGGTGCGCTTGGCGCGCGTCGTGCGCGTGGTACGGCGCTTGGGCTTGGTGACCTCCTCGCCGTCAGTGGCAGGCTTGACCGTGCGGCGCGTACGCTTGGGCTTTGCCGGAGCAGCCTCCTCACCAGTTGCAGGCACGGCCTTCTCAGCCGCTGAAGGCGTAGGCGTCGAAGCAGCCTTAGGCGTCTCAGGAGCCGAGGCTTGCGCGGGCGCCGCGACCTGGTCCAACGCAACCGGTGCAGCGGGAGCGGCTTGCGTCGTCGTTATTTCGTTTTCTTGCTGTTGATCAGACACAGTGTTTGCTCAACTTTCTTTTCAAGCCCTGTGATCACATGCTCCCTGCATAAACCTTCAGGGCGGCTAAACAGTCTAGCTCCGTCAAATACCGACGGACATCATTGATCTGTATCGAGATATTTGCGTCATATACGCAGTGTTAGTGTAACACAACCGCAACCACCTGCAACTTAGTCATTGAGGACGTTCTTAAACGACTAGTCAAAAGGGACAATCTTTGGTTTAACACCCACAAATCTGACTGCCTCCGCCAAAACTGTGGCGGTTTACTACGATGAATCGCTCAACCGCGATCACTCCGAAACTTGTTGAACTAAAACCGCAGGTAGATGCCTTGCACTTTTTTGCGAAAAGCCGGCGTAGTTGGAATTTCTCATTTCATCGTAGTAAACCGGCATAGTTTCGTATTTCCAGCAGTTCCAAATTCGTCAATACGTCGGCGTTTGCAAAAAGCCCGACCTCCGTGGGAGATCGGGCTTTCAAGGCTTAGTTAAACCAAGTCTGTACGGTCAAATGACCCGTAGCTTACATCTGCTCGGGCGCGGAAACGCCAACGAGGGTGAGCACCAGGGCGAGCGTCACACGGACGGCATCGCAAGCGGCCAGACGGGCACGCGAAAGCTCGGGGTCGACGGGACGGCCCTCGCTCGGCAGCACCTGACAGGCAGCGTAGAAGCTGTGGAAGTCGCCGGCGAGTTCCTCAGCAAAGTGCGTCAGACGGAACGGGGCGCGGTCGCGAGCGCAGCTGGCGATGAGGTCGGTGAGCTCGTTGAGCTTGCGCGAAAGGGCGAGCTCGGTCGGGTCGGTCAGCAGCGAGTAATCGACGTTCTCACCGATGGCCTTAGCGGCAACGGCCTTCATGCCCATCTCGTCAGCCTGCTCGGGCGTAACGTCGGCGGCACGGCGCAGGATGGAGCACACGCGGGCGTGAGCATACTGCACGTAATAGACCGGGTTGGAGTTGTCGCGCTTCTTGACGGCCTCGATATCGAAGTCGACCATCTGGTTGGAGCTCTTGGAGATGAGCGTGTAGCGGGCGGCGTCGGAACCGACCTCGTCGACGAGCTCCTGCAGGGTCACCATGGTGCCCTTGCGCTTGGACATACGGACGGGCTTGCCGTTGCGCAGCAGGTTGACGAGCTGGCCCAGCAGAACCTCGAACTTGCCGGGGTAACCCAAGGCGTCGCAAACGCAGCGGACGCGCTCGATGTAGCCGTGGTGGTCGGCGCCCCAGATGTCGATGACGTGGTCGACGCGCTGGAACTTATCCCAGTGATAGGCAACGTCGGAGGCGAAGTAGGTGTACTCGCCGTCGGACTTGATCAGGACGCGGTCCTTGTCGTCGCCCAGGTCGGTGGAGCGGAACCACAGGGCACCGTCCTTGGTGTAGAGATAACCCATCTTGTCGAGCTTCTCAAAAGCGCGGTCGACGGCAGAGGTGCCGGCGGTCTCGCCCTCGGTGTCCTTCACATACAGCGAGCGCTCGGAGAACCAACGATCGAAGTCGCAGTTAACGGCATGGCAAAGGTCGCGCATGTTGTCGACCATCTTTACGTAGCCGCGCTCGCGGAAGCTCTCCATGCGCTCCTGAGGATCGGCGTCGACCCACTTATCGCCGTCGGTGCGCCAGAACTCGGCGGCCTCGTCGATGATGTAGTCGCCGCCATAGGAGTCCTTGCCAAGGGTCTCGGCAAAGTTATCCTGGTACGGATGGGTCTCGGGATGCTCGTCGTTCTCGTCGGCAACGAAGGCGTCGCGGTCGGCGATCAACAGCTTGTGAGCCTCGTCGATATCCACACCCTGCTTGGCGATGATGTCGGCAAGCTGCATATAGCGCGTGCTGATGGAGTTGCCGAAGGTGTTCATCTGAGAGCCGTGGTCGTTGATGTAGAACTCACGCTGGATGTCGTAACCGGCGTGGTCCATCACACGGCAGAGCGAATCGCCCAGCGCGGCCCAGCGGCCGTGGCCGATGTGCATGGGGCCGACGGGGTTGGCGGAAACGAACTCAACCTGGGTCTTCAGGCCACCACCGACGTTGGACTTAGCGAAGTCCATGCCCTTCTCGCGAGCCTCGCCAAAGATGGCATTCTTGACGGCGACGGAGAGGTAGAAGTTGATGAAGCCGGGGCCTGCGATCTCGACCTTCTCGATCGCGGGATCCTCGGGCATATGGGCAACGATGGCCTCGGCGATCTTGCGCGGGGCGCAGTGGGCCAGCTTGGCGGACTTCAGGGCCATGGTAGAGGTCCACTCGCCATGAGAAGTGTCAGCCGGTCGCTCGATAGCGCAATCGTCAAGTTCAAATGCGGAAAGGTCGCCGGCCTCCTGGGCCGCAGCAAGCGCAGCGCGTACCAGCTCTTCAATCTTCTCGGGCATAGATCCTCCTTGTGTTAAAGCCCCCGAGCTCTTGGTCACTCGTAGGGCAAAAGCCAGAGTTTGTAGCACTCTATCACAAGCGACGGGCACTGTCGCAGGGTAAAGCTAATAGATATTGCATATGCACAAAAATGACTACAGCTTGTATGGAGTCACTCAAAGATGCCGGTCTGCCTGCAGATTATGCAGGCGTTGAAAATGCATAAAGGTGTGAATGAGCTGCGTCTGTTATCGAATACTCTTACCTATCAGAGTTGTGTGCTTTTCCTGCATAAAGTAAGGGTTTGCGCACGTCAGCGTGTTATTCTAGACATACGTAAATTCGTATAAGTTGGAGGTAGCATGTTCTCAATCGGTCAACACGTCATTCATCCGGGCCAGGGAGTCTGCACCGTCGTCGGTTTTAGGGACGACACACCGCAGCCCATGCTGCTGCTCGAGACCAAGCAGGGACATGCGCAGACGATCCTCATGTACCCCGTGGCGCAGGCCGACCGTTTGCACGCCGCCATCTCGCAGCAAGATGCCGAGCACTTGCTGAGCCACTATGACGAGCTGGAGTGCGACACCTTTACCGAGCGCAACAGCTCGCTTGAGGAGACGCACTTTAAGCAGCAGCTCAAGCTGGGCGCACCCGAGACGGTCCGCGTGGCAAAGACCATGATGCACCGCATTCGCCAGGCCGAGGAAGCTGATAAAAAACCCAGCTCCTACTACATGCGCGTACTCAAGGAGGCCAAGCGCCGCTCCATCGAGGAGTTCGCCGTGGCCTTGGGCGTCACCGAGGAGGCCGCCGAAGCCCGCCTAGCCCAAGCCGCCCTCAACTAACCTGCCAAAAAGGGACAGGTTTATTTTGGCAGGTTTTATCTGGCCAAACGTCAACAAACAATCAGTAAATGGCCGAGTTCTCCGTTTTGTTTGTGAGCGCCCGGCCATTTTTCTATCGCCGTAGAAATGCGTGAAGCCCATTTGCGATGACATCATGCGAGGGGGACCGTCCAGATCGACGCAACTAACGCCCGCATCCACAACAAGCGCGCCCGTCTTGTTCAATTACCATTAAAAAGCATCAATTTGAAAACGCAATAACATTTCGGCAGGTAGCAGCTATGGTCGGTGAACTGAATCTCGACAACCGAAGCCTCCGAATGAGGTATCTTCAGCCCATCCAAGCTAAAGGAGGGGCCATGCCGAGAAAACCTCGTTCAAAGTCACCAACCGGTTATTTCCACGTCACGTTGCGTGGAAACGGAGGGCAATTGCTGTTTGACGATGCCGAGGACCGAATCGCCATGCTTCAGATCCTCGATGCGATTCTCCCCAAACACAATATCGAGCTTATCGCTTGGTGCCTTATGGGAAACCACATTCATCTGCTCATCGACGATCCGGACGACCGCAAGAGCGACGCGATGCACGCGGTAGCCGTATCGTATGCGGGCAGGTACAATGCGCGGACGGGACATATCGGCCACGTGTTTCAGGAGCGGTTTTGGGATTCGCCCATTAAGTCGGAAGTATATTTACTCGAGGCAATTCGATACATTCATCTGAATCCACAAAAAGCAGGACTGGCGGCATACGACGAATATCCCTGGAGCAGCCATCGCGAGTATCTAATGAGTGCCAGGTCACGGCCGCATGTCACCGGCAGCGTTGTCGGTGTTTTATTCCCAACACCTCGCTCATACCTTCAGCTCATGGAAAGTGCGCCGTCGCTTCCCTATCGCCCCAGCGCAACAGCCAAGGTTCGCGAGGAAGATCTATGCGAATTTGGCACGGCAATCGTGCAGAGTGTCGCAGGATGTGCTCCGACGGAACTCAAATCCGTCTCCAAGCCACTTCGCAATGAGGCGATTCTCGCGCTTCGAAAAGAAGGGTTAACGGTTAGGCAGGTTCAGCTGTTGACCGGACTGGGGACATGGATTATCAAGAACGCGTCCTAGCGTCGCGCTTGCCGAGTTACGAGTACGGCGAAGCGCAGCTGCCTGCCGCGAGGCGCCGCCATTCGCCAACGTCACCATGTCAAACAGAAAACGCTTCCGCTGAATAACGTCCAACGGAAGCGTTTTCCCAGATAAAACCTACCAAAAAAACCTGTCCCTTTTTGGCAGGTTAGGCCTGGAAGGTGTCGCGGTCGGGCGCGAAGGACTGCATGGCCGCGATGGTGCGGTCGAAAAGCTCGGGGAGCTCCCAGCCCAGCATCTCGGCGCCCTGCGTAATCACGTCGCGCGAGCAGCCGGCGGCAAAGCGCTTGTCCTTGAACTTCTTCTTGAGCGACTTGGTCGTAAAGTCCATGACGCTTTTGCTCGGACGCATGATAACGGCGGCCCCGATCAGGCCGGTAAGTTCGTCGCACGCAAATAGGATCTTCTCCATCTGCGACTCGGGCTTGGGCAGCGAGGCGTTGAAATCGGACGTGTGCGTCTGGATGGCGCGGATGAGCTCGGGCGATGCGCCCTCGCCCTCCAGAATCTTGGCAGCATAGATGGTGTGGTTCACGGGGTCGTCCTCATGCTCCTCCCAATCCAAGTCGTGCAGCAGGCCGACGATACCCCAAAACTCCTCGTTCTCGGGGTCGAACTCGCGTGCAAAGTAGCGCATGGTGCCTTCGACCGTCTCGCCGTGGGTGATGTGGAACGGATCTTTGTTGTGCTCGTTGAGCAGTTCGAACGCACGGTCACGGGTGATTCCGGCGGAAAGCGTCTGAGACATGGCAATACCTCCAGGTGAGTCGGTGCTAGGACACGGTGTCACTATCGTATATCGCCGCGGCTCAAGCCGAAAGGCAGAAAAGGCATACGGAGAAAAAAGCCGGGCGAACGCGTCGCCCGGCAAAACCGCAGATAAAACCTGCCAAAATAAACCTGTCCCTTTTTGGTAGGTTTAGGGGCGGACCTGGCCGGTGCCGCGGAGCTTGTATTTGTAGGTGGTGAGGGCCTCGGCGGCAAAGGGGCCACGGGCGTGGAGCTTTTGGGTCGAGATGCCGATCTCGGCGCCCAGGCCAAACTCGCCGCCGTCAGTGAAGCGAGTGCTGGCGTTGGAGTACACGGCCGAGGCATCGACCGCATCCAGGAAGCGCTCGCAAGCATCCGTGTCCTCGGCAACGATGGCCTCGGAGTGCATCGTGCCGTAGCGATTGATGTGTACGATGGCCTCGTCCTCGTTTGCCACGACCTTCACGCTCATCTCGAGAGCCAGGTACTCGCGACCCCAGTCCTCCTCAGTCGCGACGACGTAGTTGTCGCCCTCGGCAAGCCCAGCGTCGGCGCATGCGGCGCACGTGGCCTCGTCGCCGTGAATCAGTACGCCGTGGTCGTGCAGCACGACCAAGACCGCCGGCAAAAACGAATCTGCCACGGCACGGTCGACCAGCAGCGACTCGGCGGCATTGCACACGCCCACGCGCTGGGTCTTGGCATTGACGATAATGTTGAGCGCCTTATCAAAGTCGGCGGATTCATGCACGTAGATGTGGCAGTTGCCAGTGCCCGTCTCGATCACCGGCACAAGCGACTCGCGCACGCAGCGCTGGATCAGGCCTGCACCGCCGCGCGGAATGAGCACGTCGACGATACCGCGGAGCTTCATGAGCTCGCCAGTGGCTTCGCGGTCGGTGGACTCGATCATCGACACGGCCTCGCGCGGGAAGCCCTTGGCCTCGAGCGCATCGGCCAGCAGCTCGGCGATCATGGCACACGAGTGATAGGCCAGCGAGCCGCCGCGTAGAATGCAGGCGTTGCCGGTACGGATGCAGATGCCTGCGGCGTCGGCCGTCACGTTGGGGCGCGCCTCGTAGACCATGGCGACCAGGCCCAACGGCACGCTCACGCGGGTCAGGTCCACACCGCTCGCAAGCACGCGGTGGTCGAGCACGCGGCCGACGGGATCGGGCAGCTCGGCGAGCTTCTCCAAACCGGCGGCCATGCCCTCGACGCGCTCAGGCGTCAGCAGCAGACGGTCGAGCAGACCGGCCGAAGTGCCCGCATCGCGCGCGGCGGACATATCGAGCTCGTTAGCGGCGACGATGGAGTCGACACCGTTGCGCAGTGCTGCGGCCATGGCGCGCACGGCCTCCTGACGCTGCTCATCGCTCGCCGTGGCAAGCGAGGCCGACGCTGCCTTGGCGGCAACGGCAAGATCGTGGACATACGTGGCTATATCGACCGACATGGGCGGCCCTTTCTCCTAGAAGTTTGCAACCATGGTAGCCGATTTGCGCATGGCCTCGCCCGCGGCGGTAGAATTGGTCAACCCGAAACACCGCAACGAACGGAAGACTCACATGGCCCTCATCACTTCGTACCACGTCCCCGGCCTTTATGTCGAGGACCACAGCATCGACGTCCCCCTTGACTGGCGCGGCCTGGAGCCGATGCTTTTGGCCGTCGGTAGCACCATGCGCCGCGGCGCTATGCCGGCACCAATCGCCGGCGCGCCCGAGAGCATCAAGCTCTTCTACCGCGTGGTTTGCGCGCCCGACCGCATCAACGACGATCTGCCGCTGCTCCTGTTTTTGCAGGGCGGCCCCGGCGGTGAGAGCCCGCGTCCGCTGTCGCCCACAAGCGACGGCTGGATCGAGGAGGCCGTCAAGCACTTCCGCGTCGTCCTGCCCGACCAGCGCGGCACCGGGCGCAGCAGCCGTGTAGACGGGCGCACGATTGCCGCACTGGGCGAGCGCGCGACGGCGGCCGACTCCGATGCCGCACGCTCGCAGGCTGACTTCCTCAAGCGCCACCTCGCCAGCTCCATCGTGCGCGATTTTGAGTACCTGCGTCTGGTGGGCTTTGGCGGCAAGCCCTGGGTCACGCTCGGCCAGAGCTACGGCGGCTTTTTGACGTTGAGTTATCTGTCGCTCTTCCCCGAGGGCGTGGCGGCGAGCTTTACCTGCGGCGGCATCCCCCACGTGCCGGCGAGCGCCAGCGAGGTCTACGCGCACACCTTCCCGCGCATGGCCGCCAAGACGCAGCAGTATTACGACCGCTACCCCGCCGACGTCGAGCGCGTGGCAGCCCTGGCCGATGCGCTCGAGGCACAGAAGCCCGTGCTGCCCGACGGCTCGCCGATGACGGTCGAGCGCCTACAGCTCATGGGCAGCGACTTTGGCATGAAGCCGAGCTTTGAGCGTATGCATTGGATTATCGATCACGCTTTTGTTGACGGCGACGGCACGCTGACCTGCGGCGCCTCGGTATCTGACAGCTTTTTGATGCGCGCCTTCGAGCGCACCAACACGCGCACGAATCCGCTGTACTGGACGCTGCAGGAGTTCATATACGCCGACGGCGACACTATGCCCATTGGTTGGGCCGCGGCCGAAGAGAAGGCACACCGCGCCGAGTTCGACACCCTCGCGCGCCCGCTCATGTTTACCGGCGAGGCCATGTTCCCGTGGATGTTCGAGCAGATGCCCGAGCTTAAGCCGTTTAAGCCCGCCATGGACCTGCTGATGGAAGACACCAGCTGGGACAAGATCTATGACCCGCAGCGCCTGGCCTGCAACGAGGTGCCGCTCCAGGCCGCGGTGTATTTCGACGACATGTACGTGGATTCGGGCCTGCAGCTCGATACGCTCAGCCGCGTGGGCAACTCGCATGCCTGGGTGACCAACGAGTTCGAGCACGACGGCCTGCACGGCAGCGTGGTGTTCAAGCACCTCTTCGACGAAGCCCTCAACCGCGGAGACCTGCGCCAGATCTTCTAGCAAAGGAGTGTCCCAAAGTGCCGGCACAAAGGGAACGTCCCCAAGTGCCAGGTTAATGAAGTCATTGCAGAAAGAGGACGAAAAGCGAAAACGCCCCTAAGCGGACAAGGTGACGTGAAAGAGGAGGGCATTGACCTTTTGGTCATGCCCGACGATTGAACGTCAGATTGCCGCTTAGGGGCGTTTGCAGCGTCAATTGGTTAGGCATAGACCTGATGGTCATGCCTCGCCTTTTGAATGACAAATTGTCGCTCTGGGCGGCGCGCAGCGTCGACCCGTTAGGCGAAGACGATCAAATTATCTCGGTGGATCGCGGGCTTCTCGGCCAGGTCTGCCAGCAGGCGGTTGCTGGCAATCTGGTCTTGGCGGCGACCGGCAGCAAGTTCCAGCACGTCCGAATCGGCCTCGGCGATACCGCGGGCGACGACCATACCGCTCGGATCGCACACATCGAGCACATCGCCCTCGGCAAACTGGCCATCGACTTCGCGAATACCCACCGCAAGCAAGGAAGAGCCACGGCTAACCAGCGCCTTCGCAGCACCATCATCAACCGTCACCGACCCATGTGCCTTGTCGCCCAGCGCGATCCACAGTTTGCGGGGTGCGATGTCCAGACGCTCCGCCGGCGGATCGAACAGCGTGCCCACGCTCTCGCCGCGGGCGAGGCGCACGAGCGCATCGGGCTCCTCGCCCGAGCAAATCACGCTCTGAATGCCCGCCGTCATCAGGATGCGGCTCGCGCGGATCTTGGTAATCATGCCGCCCGTGCCCACCGATGTGGAAGAATCGCCCGCCGAGGCAATAATCTTGGCATCGATCTTATGCACGACAGGAACAAACTCGGCCGTGGGGTCCTCATGCGGATTGGCAGTATAGAGACCATCGATGTCCGAGAGCGTCACGCACAGATCGGCAGATACCAGGCAGCTCACGAGCGCCGCCAGTGTGTCGTTGTCGCCAAACTTGATCTCGTCGACGGTAACGGTGTCGTTCTCGTTGACGACCGGCACCACGCCCAGCTCCACCAGACGCAGCAGGGCGTCGCGCGCGTGCAGGTAGGACGTGCGACGCGCCGTGTCGTGACGCGTGAGCAGCACGAGCGAGGTGAGCAGGTCGCGCGCATGGAACTCCTCGTCGTAGGCCGACGAGATGATGCACTGACCAGCCGAGGCGCAGGCCTGCAGGCTCGGAAGGTCGCCGACCGGCTTGCGGTCGAAGCCCAACACGGGATAGCCACAGGCAATAGCGCCCGAGCTCACCACGACCAGACGCCAGCCGAGCTTGCGCAGCGCTGCGGCCTGATCGGCAAGCCCGCCGATAAAGGCGCGGTTGACCTTGCCGTCGGCGCCCACCACCGTGGACGAACCGATCTTTACCACCATCGTTTTATAAGAAGTCGTCATACGTCAAACCAATCGACTGTTCAGCGAACGGGCGAACGGGCAAGCGAGAAAATGATACGTTTTCGTCCGTCGCATGCGGATCATTTTGCCCAGGGGAAGGCAGAAGCCGCGGCCATGTTCTTGCGCACGAGCTCGTCGCGCACCTGTGCCAGGCCCTGCTCCATGCCCACCACATAGGTCTGCGGGTACAGGAAGCGTTTGTAGACCGGATCCAGATGCTCCAGTGCCCAGGTGCAACGCTCGCGTGCGTCCTCAATGCTCTCGCGCGGGGCAACGGCGCTGCCATCGCGAACGATCGGCGCCAGCAGCTCGCGATACTCGAGCTCGGACACATCGGTCACCAGCGCGGCATCGTTCACAGCCACGAGGGTATTGCCGCGCGCGGCGCCCTCCCCCGCCAGATGGTCCTCGTCATAGATCATGTCGCAGATCGGGCCGCCAAAGCCGTCGTAATAACGGCGCACGCGCTGCACGCCCGGGATCGTGCGCTTGTAGGGCTGCTCGGAGAGCTTAACCACCGGCGTCCACGGGTCCGTCTCGCTCGCACGGCGGGCAGAAAGCTTGTACACGCCGCCCAGCGCCGGCTGGTCGTAGCAGGTCGCGAGCTTGGTGCCCACGCCAAAGCTATCGATGGGCGCGCCCTGGTCGAGCAGCGACTGAATCGTGTACTCGTCCAGATCGTTGGAAACCGAGATCCCCACATAGGGCAGGCCCTCGGCATCAAAACGGCCGCGGACATACTTGGAGAGCTTGGCGAGGTCGCCCGAGTCGATGCGGATAGCCGACAGACGCTCGCCCACCGCCTCCATCTCCTTGGCGACCGCAATGGCATGCTCGCAGCCCTCGCGCACATCGTAGGTGTCGATGAGCAGCGTACAGTTCTTGGGGCTCGACTTGGCAAAGGCACGGAAGGCCTCGAGCTCGGAATCGAAGCTCATCACCCAGCTGTGCGCATGCGTGCCAAAGACGGGAATACCGTAGCGGCGCCCGGCGAGCACATTGGACGTAGAAGAACAGCCGGCAACGTAGCTCGCGCGCGCGACGGCCAGGCCGCCATCGGGACCCTGGGCGCGGCGCAAGCCAAACTCGGCAACGGGACGGCCGTCCGCCGCCAGCACCACGCGCGCCGTCTTGGTGGCGACAAGTGTCTGGAAGCCGACGATGTTGAGCAGCGCCGTCTCGAGCAGCTGGCACTCCAGCGCGGGGCCGGTGACGCGCACCATGGGCTCGCGCGGAAAGACGAGCTCGCCCTCGGGGACGGCGTCGATGTTCACATGCGCACGAAAAACGCGCAGGTAGTCGAGGAATCCAGGCTTGAACATCGCGCCGCCGGCCGGGGCCTGGAGCGAGGCGAGGTAGTCGATGTCCTCGGGCGTAAAGCGCAGGTTCTCGACCAGCTCGGGCAGCTCGGCGGTACCGCACATGACGGCGTAGGCGCTACCAAAGGGATGGTCGCGGTAAAACGCGGTAAAACAACCCTGCTCATTGGCCTTGCCGCTCTCCCACAGGCCCTGGGCCATAGTGAGCTCGTACAAATCGGTGAGCATTGCAATGTCGGTGGGATGCGAGATGTCGGTCAAAGCCATGGGGCGACCTTTCGGATGCGTTGTGCAGAAGTTGAGGGTTGGACAAGGACAGAGTGTTCAGGCATGGCGCCCAGCGCGAACAGATTAGTGCAGGCCCATGCTGCCCGTGATCGTGTAGACCATAAAGACGATAAACGCGATGAGGGCGAGCACGATGATGATCTTTTGAGCCGGGGCCATACCGGGGATCTCATTCTCGCCCGCAGGCTCCTTGGAGGTGACCATGCGCTGGGCAAAGGTCATCTCATCACGGCTCGGCGTGGGCTCGGCGGGCTTGGGGCGGGCGGCCTTTTTAGGCTGAGGTTTGGGCGCGGCAGGCGCAGGCTTCGCGGCGGCGGACTTGGGCGCGGGCGCGGGCTTGCGCTCGGATGCGGCCCTCGCGGCGGCCTCCTGGGCCTTCGCACGCTCGGCACGCAGGGCAGCCAGCTCCTCGCGCTCGCGACGGGTCTCTTCCTGAGCCTCGCGGCGGGCCTTCTCGGCGCGGAGCTCTTCCAACTCGGCGCGTTCCTCATCGGACAATGGTTGGGATTCAAGCTCGGCCATGGTACCGCCCTTTCTTTTTAAAAAAAGCCGCCGACACAATGTCAGCGGCTTATCAAATCCAAGGGTGGAGACGAAGGGAGTCGAACCCTCGGCCTCTGCCATGCGACGGCAGCGCTCTCCCAACTGAGCTACGTCCCCAGGACAAGTTGATATTTTACCTACGGCTCGCCAACTGTCAACGCCCAATAACCAGTCTTTTTGAGACGGGGCCATTTTGACTACCTTTCGAGCAAGCATTCCACTCGATGATTTTTAATCCCCGTCCCAGAAAAATCATCGGCGAACCCGTTACTTTGCGCTAGTGAGGACGCCGGTGGTGTCGAAGGCCGGGGTAAAGCTCTCGTCTACCGCGCCGCCCTCTTGCCAGAACATCGTCGTAAAGCCCAGGTCATCGGCATGGTCGAGGACCTGCTCGTACTCATCGCGCGTCACGGCACGCGCCAGGTCGCCGCCCTGCTCGCGCATGAGCGCATTGGGCGTGTACTGGTTCATGACCGAGATCGGCACATCGCCCACCGTCTGCCACACCAGGTCCAGCACGCGGCATGAATCGTCTGCATGTCCCGGCAGCACCAGGTGGCGCACGATCATGCCGCGCTTCATGAGCCCGTCCTCGTCCACCAGCTCTCCCCCGCGGCGCTCGATCTCGCGCGCCATCTGAGCCAGGCCCGACACGGCCACACGCGGGTAGTCCTGAATATGAGAAAGCGACTGCGCAAGCCCCGCATCGGCATATTTAAAGTCGGTAAGCCACACATCGACCAGATCGCCGAGCGCCGCCACGGCACTCGCGCGCTCATAACCGCTCGTGTTGTAGACGATTGGGATGACCAGCCCGCGCGCCCGTGCCGCGCTAATCGCAGCCGGCAGCAGGTGCGCATAGTGCGTCGCCGTCACCAGGTTAATATTGTTGGCACCCTGGTCCTGCAGCTCCAACATAATCTCGACCAAGCGCTCAGGCGAAATCTCAAGCCCAAAATTGCCCGTCGAGATCTCGTGGTTCTGGCAATAGACGCATTTGAGCGAGCAGCCGCTAAAGAAGATCGTGCCCGAACCGGCTTCGCCCGAGATGGGCGGCTCCTCCCACATATGAAGCGCTGCGCGAGCCACCTTGAGCGTGTCGTCGGCACCGCAAACGCCGCGCGCACCCTCATCGCGCGCCGCACCGCAACGGCGCGGACACAAATGGCAAGCGGGCGAAAAAAGTTCGGTCAACGACGTCGGCATAAAAACATGCTCCAAAACAACGATTCAGCAGCTCAAACGCAAAGGGACCAACTGCACAGACGGCTCGAGCCCAAAGCGCCGTAATCGTCCGACACGATTTTTGTAATGTCAAGACTGGAATCCACAAAGCGCCGCTTTATGATGTAGGTATTCCGCCCCCCGCGGAGCAACTGGGTGAACCGTCGCGTTTATTTAGGGAGCCCACACAGTCGTACCTAGTACAGGTATCCTTCGTTGTTAAGGACGCTGGAACAGTCGATGAGGGCACCCACCTGTTTTAGGTGGGTTCATTTTCGTAACGTGGGGGGTGGTTTTCTTTTGCCGAAAATCGCCATTGCAAATCCCGCCAGGATCCCCAAAAGGCACCAGGCAGAACCCCACCATCACTCGAATATCTGGTAAGCACGTGATTATCGCCCCGTGCAATTCCTCACACCCCCCTTGGTCGAGTATCATGGGTCAGCTATACCCTTTGCGGCGTGGCATCATTTGACCTTTTCCTTCGACGCTTGGCGGTTTATCGATTCATGGCTTCCTCCACGAGCTTCATACCGTACCTTTGCGTGGCGGTCGTGGCTTTTATCACGACCTTCCTTGCGGTGCCCCTGGTCAAGCGCCTGGCAATCAAGCTCGACGCCGTCGACTATCCTTCCAAGCGCCGCATCAACACTAAACCCATCCCGCGCATGGGTGGCACGGCGGTCTTTTTGGGCCTCGTCGTCGCCTGCATTGTTCAGATCCTAGGCACCTGGTACCTGGGCTGGCCGCCCGTTTTGGTGCCCCACCCCCGTCTGCACATCAGTTACCCCATCCTTGCGCTTTCTTTTACCGTTATCTTTGCGACCGGCGCGATCGACGACATCTACCAGCTCAAGCCCAAGCAAAAGCTGGCCGGCCAGGTCCTCGCCGCGCTCATCGCCTGCGTAGGCGGGCTTAAAATCGGCGTCATCGTCAACCCGTTTGCCCCCGGCGAGATTATGCTCGGCTGGCTCGCCTACCCCATTACCGTGATCTACCTGGTGGCGTTCACCAACATCATCAACCTTATCGACGGCCTTGACGGCCTGGCGACGGGTATCTGCGGCATCGCATCGTTCACGATGTTCTCGATGGCCGTTCTCTCGGGCCGCATCGATGCCGCCGCGCTCTCCATTGCGCTCTTTGGCTCGTGCCTCGCCTTCTTGCACTATAACTTCAACCCCGCGAGCATCTTCTTGGGCGACTCGGGGTCGCTACTGCTGGGCTTTGCGCTGGGCTCCATCTCGCTGCTCAACGTGAGCCGCACCGCCGCGCTCACCTCGCTCATCATCCCGCTCCTCGTGGCCGGCGTGCCCATCATCGATACGTTTAGCGCCATCGTGCGCCGCAAGCGCGCCCACATTAGCATTGGACAGGCCGACAAGGGCCACATCCACCACCGCCTCATTCAAGAGGGCTACAACCAAAAGCAAGCCGTACTGCTCATCTACGCCTGGTGCATACTGCTTTCGGCCGGCGCCGCGGCCATCAATCAGGTCGAGGTCCCCATGCGCGTGCTCATCTTTACCGTGCTCGCCATTGGCTCGGCGGCCTTCGCCAAGCGCCTGCACCTGTTTGAGCCCGTGCTGCGCCACCATTACAACAAGCGAACGCACGAGGACGAGCTGGTAACCCCCGACGACCCCGCCTTTAAGCAGGAAGAGCAAGCAGCCGAGGATCGTAAGGAAGAGCGCCACCACAAGCTCTAGGATAAGCTGCCGAGGATGCGCGCAGGCACCGTTGGCCAAGCGCAGCCGCGCCTCGCCCATCGCACAAGCCACCCCTCTCCCATCCCTCGCCTACTTATGCCCCGCCCCTCCAATAAACGCGCTATCATCTTGACCCATGAACATACGTTAGGAGCAATCATGCCAAACGAAAACAGCTACGAAGTCGCGCTGCAAAAGAGCAACGCCATTCGCGAGGGCCTGGCCAAGACGCCCGAGAAGTTCACCATGCTTACCGGTGACCGCCCCACGGGACGCCTGCACCTGGGTCACTACTTTGGCACCCTCAAGGGCCGCGTGGAGCTGCAGAACATGGGCGCCAAGACCAACGTGCTCATCGCCGACTACCAGGTCATCACCGACCGCGACACCACCGAGCACATCCAGGACAACGTGTACAACATGGTCATGGACTACCTTGCCTGCGGTATCGACCCCAACAAGACCATGATCTACGCGCACTCTGCCGTACCCGCCGCCAACCAGCTCATGCTGCCGTTCCTGTCGCTGGTCTCCGAGGCCGAGTTGGCGCGCAACCCCACCGTCAAGGCCGAGATGGAGGCCTCGGGCCACGAGCTCACCGGCCTTCTGCTCACCTACCCAGTGCACCAGGCCTGCGACATCCTGTTCTGCAAGGGCAATGTGGTGCCCGTCGGCCGCGACCAGCTGCCGCACATCGAGCTCACCCGCACCATCGCCCGCCGCTTTAACAACCGCTACGGCAAGGTGTTCCCCGAGGTCGACGCACTGCTGTCCGAGACCCCGCTGCTGCCCGGCCTGGACGGTCGCAAGATGAGCAAGAGCTACGGCAACGCCATCAACATCTCGATGACCGCCGAGGAGACGGCAAAGCGCATCAAGAAGAGCCAGACTGACTCCGAGCGCATGATCACGTTTGATCCCGAGAACCGCCCCGGCGTGTCTGGCCTGCTTTCGACGGCCGCCATCTGCACCGGCCGTTCCGAGGTCGAGATTGCCGAGGAGATTGGCATGGGCGGCTCCGGCCAGCTCAAGAAGTACGTGACCGAGGCCGTCAACGAGTACTTCGCGCCGATCCGCGAGCGCCGTCAGCGCTACGAGAACGATCTGGACTACGTGAAAGACGTGCTGCACGAGGGCAACCGTCGCGCCAACGAGATCGCCGAGCAGACCCTGGCCGAGGTTCGGGACGCCATGGGCATGGTGTACTAAACCGATCTGCTGACTTGAACTTCCGATTGCTTTAGGGCGGGCGCTACGGCGTCCGCCTTTTTGGTGCCCGACCGGTTCGACTCCGCCCATTGCACTCCCCCGACAAACGAGAACGGGCCCGCCGGCACTCAGTTGCCAGCGGGCCCGTTCCCGAAGTACACCGTTGAATCGCACAGAGGGGAGGAATGCGAATCAAACTCAACAGGGCAGGCTTTTTCATCGCCTATTGCCTGCTCTGTTGCTGAATACAATATAGTTCACCGTGGTTTACTTTCTGACGGCAAAGTACGTCGCCACACCTTCTCCATAAGTTAGCCCAGGTAAACCTGCAACGGAAAACCACCACGATGGGGACAGGCACCTTTGTGGTGATTTTAACCACGGCAGAACTGTTAGAGTCCGGCAGGCCAGCGACAGGGGGCCAAGTCGACGTGCATGTCGTCCTTAAACGCCACACCCTCCCCTAGCAAAAGCTCACGTTGAGCATCGGGGCCGCCAAAAGCAAAACCCTCACAGATACGGCCGTCGGCAAACACCACGCGGTGACAGGGAATCTCGCCGGGGCGCGGATTGCTATGTAGGGCATACCCCACGTACCGCGCACTTCGCGGACGACCGGCGAGCAGCGCCACCTGACCATACGTGGCGACCATCCCCTCGGGGATCTGCTCGACCACCTCGTACACCCGTTCAAAAAAGCCCTCAGACGCCATTGCTCGCTCCCTTCTCCGCATTAACAGCATAAAGAAATGATCCCTTGGGGACGGAGGAAAACGGATTATTCGCGGCCTCCATGCGGTCGATAATCCGTTTTCCTCCGTCCCCAAGGGATCATTTGTTGGCAGGGCGGTTAGTTAGCGGGCTGGAAGAAGGCTACGGCTACGGCGCCGGGGCCTACGTGGGTGCCGATGGTGGCGCCGATGGTGTGAACGGGCAGTTCGCCCTCGGTGTGGCCAGCCCACAGTGCCGCGCTGTCCTCGATATACTTCTTGAGCACCGCATCCGAAAGGCCCGTATAGCCGAGCGCCAGCGGCATGGAAAAGTCGATGCCGCCTGCCTTTTCGACCTTTTGGTTCAGCAGGTTGCGGCCGTTCTTGGAACCGCGCGCCTTGCCCAGCTGCACGATCAGACCGTCCTCGACAGCCACCACGGGCTTTACGTTGAGCAGCGTACCCACGGCGCCGGCCGCAGCAGACAGGCGACCGCCGCGCACCAGATATTCCAGCGTCTCGAGCAGGCCGATAACCACCACGCGGTCGCGCACGGCCTCAACAGCCGCCGTGATCTGAACCGCACTACGGCCCTCGTCCACCAAGCGCAGCGCATACTCGACCAGCACGCGCTCGCCCAGGGTGACGTTGTTGCTATCAACCACGAACACGTCGCCGCCCGGCGCCTCGGCAAGTGCGGTACGGGTACTCTGATTGGTGCCCGAAAGCTTAGCACCCACGGTAATAATCACAGCCTCATCGCCGGCTTCACGAACCTCGGCGATAGCCTGCGAAAACGCGTACGGGTTGACCTGGCCGGTCTTGGGCAGCTCATCGCGCTCCACGAGCATCTCGTAAAAGCGCTGATGATCGATGTCAACGCCATCCATGTACACATCGGTGCCAAAGGTGACGGACAGCGGCAAAACAGCCAGTGCCGGGTGCTCCGCCGGCGACATATCGCTTGCGGAATCGGTAATAATGCGGACGGACATAACGAATCCTTTCTTGCGCAGGTCCCGCGCAGGGAATTTTGGCAGCAATGTCCCGGCACGGTACACGCGCTCAAACGGGACGATGCAGTTGTTAATGGAAAGCAAATGCCTTGGTGGCCCTACAGCTCGCGCAAGGTGTTGAGAATCGTACGCAGCGATGCATACATCTGCTCGCGCTGCTCCACGCCCATGGCCTTACCGGTGGTGTCGAGCACCTCGCTAATAATGCGATCGGCCTCGTTCATGCTCTCGCCGCCCAACGTGGTCAGACGAACCGGGGCGCGATACTTAACGGCGGCATCAGCCGAATCGTCAACCTCGACATAGCCGCCCTCCTCCAGATGCGCCAGCGTGCGCGAGACGGCAGCGCGGGTCACACCAGCCATGCGGGCGAGGTCGGCACCAGTCAGACCGTCCTTGCTGCGCTCAAGATAGTACAGGCACATGATATCGGAGCCCTTAAGGCCCAGCCTTGCGCCCTCAGATGTCTTAATGCGCTGGATCTCTTTGTAGAGTCCGCTGATCAGTCCGACAAAGTCCTCGAAACGTGTCTCGTCGCTCTGTTGCATGGGAGACGACCGCCTTTCGCTTGCATAATGCTAACGGGTAAACATCTTAACTGTACCCTGTGGCCGTCAGCCCTGCACGACCTATTTGTTGACCCATCAACATAAAAACCACCACAAAGGGAATAGGTACCTTTGTGGTGGTTTTGGACATCAATAGGTTCTAGGCGTCGCTAGAGCTCCACACAGGGATTGTCGCGGGTCACAAGCGTCTTAACGACAACCGTCGCTCCCAGATAGCGCTCAAGCAGCTCGGCTAAACGATCGATCGCGGCCTGACAGTCCCCCATTCGCTCGGGCTCAACACATTCAATCGCCAGGAACGCGTCGGCCGAATCGTCGGACAGAGCCGTTCGAACGCCGTCGCGCCAGTTCCAGCAGCGGCATACGGCGCCCGCATCGTCGATGTAGGCCAGCTCTCCGGGCAGCGTCGGGTCATCCGCTTCCTCGCCAAGCGGCAAGAACGCGTCGCCACCGTCGGTCACCTTCAAGCGAAGGTCTCCCTCGATCGCATGCAAATCCTCGCCGCCTACGGGTAACGCGTAGGTCAGCGACACCGTGTTGTAGATGTCCACCGCGGGCGTAATGTGGCCCACCGGCTTGCCTTTGAGTACGCGTTTGAGCAGGTTCTCGATTGAGCAACGCGCGCCCTTTTTGGTCTTGAACAGATGATAGGCCTCGCGCCACGCCTTGACCGGTGCGTTCTCGCTGATAGTATCGCTGGTCAGATGACGCTCCGCATCGATATTGGCACGGTCGAGCAACGCCGCGATCGCATCCACGTCATCCTGGGGAATCTGGGCCGCGGGTTTCATGCCCTCCACGACCACAACACCGACCGCCGCCTGCGGAAACAGCTCCCAAAATGAATCCTCGGCAATAAAGCTCTTCATACGTACTCCCTTCACGATTCGCGCCAACGCGAGCGCCTAAACAAAAAGCGCCCTTACAACGGCCACCTTCAAAGTCCTACGGTGCCGTCACAAGAGCGCTTGCGCTGTCCCCATCCGGAGAAGGGGACGATATGTCAGGCGTATTGTAACCCGAGTCATCCACGCGAGCAAAACCACCACAAAGGTGCCTGTCCCCTTTGTGGTGGATATGGATTCGAGGCACGCTAGTGGCGGAGTCCCAGCAACCCGCGGCCGCGATGACGGGCCTCGGCGGACACCTGGGCGTGCGGGCCGGCGGCTTTGACGGACTCGGGCAGGTGCGAGTACTTCTTCTCGAAGTTCTCCTCAAACATCACCGCCAGGTTGTGCGCAGCCTCGTCGTAGCGCGCGGTGCTCTGCCAGTACTGGCGCGGCACCAGGATGCCGTCGGGCACACCGTGGCACGTGGTGGGAATGTCGACGTTAAAGATATCGTCGTGCACGAACTCGCTGTCCTCGATGGTACCGTCGAGGGCGCGGGCCACCAGGGCGCGCGTGTATGCAAGCTCGATTCGATGGCCCACGCCATAACCGCCGCCAATCCAGCCGGTGTTGACCAGATAGACGCGGGTGCGTCCGTCGGCGATACGCTCGCCGAGCATCTTGGCATAGACCATGGGATCGAGCGGCATAAACGGCTCGCCAAACAGCGAGGAGAACGTGGGCGTGGGCTCGGTGACGCCGACCTCGGTGCCGGGGATCTTGGCGGTGAAGCCCGTCACAAAGTGATACATGGCGGCATCGGCCGTCAGGCGCGAGATAGGCGGCAGCACGCCAAAGGCATCGCAGGTCAAAAACAGCACGACGCTCGGGGTGGTGCCCATACCCTTGGACCACGCGTTGGGGATATGCTCGACGGGATAGGCCACGCGCGTGTTGTGCGTGATCGAGACATCATCATAGTTAGGCTTGCGATTCTCATCGAGCACCACGTTTTCGCAGATGGCGCCAAAGCGGACGGCGTTGAAGATCTCGGGCTCATGGAACGCGTCCAGGCCCTCGCACTTGGCATAGCAGCCTCCCTCGATGTTGAAGATGCCCATGTCGGACCAGCCGTGCTCGTCGTCGCCGATCAGCAGGCGCGTGGGGTTGGCCGAAAGCGTGGTCTTGCCCGTGCCGGAAAGGCCAAAGAACACGGCCGTCTCGTGCGTGACGGGATCCATGCTGGCCGAGCAGTGCATGGGTAGCACGTCGTCCTCGACGGGCAGTAAGTAATTCATGACGCTGAAGATGGACTTTTTGATTTCGCCGGAGTAACCGGTGCCGGCAACCAGAATCACGCGCTCCTGGAAGTTGATGACCACGGCGGCGCTGGAGTTGAGGCCCTTAATGGCGGGATCGCACTGGTAGCCCGGCGCGGCGAGCACGCAGAAGTCCGGCTCGCCGGTGCGCGCGATTTCGCGGGCGAGCGGACGGGCGAGCATTTGCTTAATGAACAGCGCCTGGCTGGCACGCTCGCAGGCGACGAGCAGGCGACGCGTGTGGTTGCGGTCGGCGCCGGCCATGCCGCGGGTGACGAACACGTCGCGCTCGTTGAGGTAGTCGACGATACCGGCCTTGATGGCCTCGTAGCTCTCGATCGAAAGAGGGCGGTTGACGGCGCCCCAGGCGATCTTGTCGTGAACATCGGGGGTGTCAACGATGAAGCGATCGTTGGGAGAACGGCCGGTGCGCTCCCCCGTCTCGATTACCAGCGCGCCGTTGGATGCCATGCGGCCTTCTTCGCGGCGGATGGCGTGCTCGACGAGTTCCGCAGCGGGTAGATCGACCAGCAGACGGGGTTGATTCTCGGCGGGATCTTCGACCAGCGTAATGCCAAAATTGGACAGAACTTCTGCAGGGGTAACACCAGGCATGGGGCCTCCTTTAAAAACGCGACACGTGGACGCGGCGCGCACTTTACTCACGTAAAGCCCGTTGTACCCGATATGCAAAAACGTTTTTGCGGCAACGGCGAAGCGCCCGCCCAACGGTCAAAAATCGCAGGCAAGCGGCCTAGTCATTGGGGACGCACTTAAACGACTAGTCATTGGGGACACTCTTGAACAGGCAACAACCAAGGAGTGTCCCCGGATGCCGGCACTTAGGGACGTTCCCAAAGTGCCGGCACATAAGGAACGTCCCTAAGTGCCGACTACTGCAAAAACACGAACGAACACCACCGCGTCTATACTAGAGTGCAGCAATAGAAAGGACTCCGCCTTGAGCATCACGCCCCTCGATAGCATCCGCCGCGCCATCGCCCGCCGCAATGGCGTCGCCTACCCCGCCGTAGCGAGCAGCGACACCGCAAAGGCCCAGGGCGGACGCATCGAGAACGGCCTGTTCCCCGCCTCCCACACGGCCGAAGAGCTCGCGCGCATCCAGGAGCTGAGCCAGCGCAACGCCGGCGGCCCCGACAGCGCACAGGCCACGCGCCGTCGCCGAGAGCGCGATCGCGAGCCCGGCCCCATCCACCGCATGGTCAACGCGTGGTGGAACCGCCTGCTCGGCGCCGTCTACGGCGGCGGCTTCTCCACGCAGGAAGCCGAATACGAGGAGCACGCCACCAGCCGCGACTACCTTTGGAACACCCTCGGCACCGCCGTGTGGGGCTTCGCGTTTCCCCTGCTCACCATCGTGGCCACGCAGCTTGTGGGCGCCGAGGAAGCCGGTAAGTTCTCCATTGCGTTTGTCACCGGCACGCTCATCATGATCGCGTGCAACTACGGCGTGCGCAATTTTCAGGTCTCTGATATCGACGAGAAGACGTCCTTTGCCTCCTACCAGCTCAATCGCTGGCTTTGCGGAGCGCTCGCGCTGGCCTGCGGCCTTGCATACAGCAGCGCCCGCGGCTACGACGCGCACATGGCGACGATCGGTCTGGGCGTCTACCTCTATAAGGTGGTCGACGGCGTCGCCGACGTATACGAGGGTCGCCTGCAGCAGGCCGATAAACTCTACCTGGCCGGCATGAGCCAAACGCTGCGCTCCGCCGGCGTCATCGCGGTCTTTAGCGTGGCGCTGTTCCTCACACGCAGCATGCCCATCGCGGCCATGGCTATGGGTGTTACCGCGATTGCCTCGCTTGTGCTGGTCACCGCCCCGCTCGCCCTACTCGAAACCGAAAAATCGCGTCGCGTGAGCCTGCGCGAGGTCGGCCGCCTCTTTGCGCAGTGCGCCCCGCTCTTTGGCGCGCTCTTTTTGTTCAACCTTATCGAGAGCATGCCCAAGTTTGTTATGGAAGGCACACTGGCCTACAAATATCAGCTGTACTTTAATGCCCTGTTCTTTCCGGCGCAGGCCATTTTGCTGAGCATTGGCTTTATCTATAAACCGCAGCTCTTGCGCCTGTCGAGCATTTGGGCGAACCCGCGTCAGCGTAGGCGCTTTGACCTAATTATTGTCGCCGTCATGGCGCTGATCGTGGTCATCACCGGCGCATGCGCCGCGTTTATGGCAGGCCCCGGCATTCCCCTCATGAGCTTTATGTACGGGCTCAACTTTGAGCGTTATCGCACGCTGGCGCTGCTGATGGTCGTCGCCGGCGGCATCACCGCGGCAATCGACTTTATCTACGCCATCATCACGGTGTTGCGCCACGCCGGCGATGTCACCAAGATTTACCTCATCTGCTTTGCCGTGAGCGTGGTGCTCCCGATGATCCTCATCAACTTACTGGGCCTGACGGGTGCCGTCGTGAGCTACCTGGCCATCATGGCCCTACTGCTGGTGCTATTGATTGTCGAATACGCCCACATCCGCCAGCGCATAGAACGAGCCCGCAACCCGTACGGCGCCTAAATGGTGCAATGGGGGCAGCTAATTTGCGATGGAATCTCCCCGACTGGGGTCTCGTTGCGAACAATATGCATCACACAAAACTAAGTGAGTAGACTTTTACCGAATCCCCGACCACACCGACAAAGCACAAGTCTGTGACCTGCGGTTTTGTTGAGGCAAATATGTTGGGTGCTCGGCATTTCCAAAAAAGTCTACTCACTTAGCCAGCGGGCAGCCAAATGATCATTTAATCCCCGTCCCAGAAAAATCATTTGATGAGCAGAAGGACAAAAGTAGTCAAAAAGCCCGTCCCAAATTAGCTACCCTTTGCACCGATTACTCGCCAGGAAGAATGTTCGCGTAGAACTCCGCCCCGTCGTCCAGACGCAGGATGCCCACGCGGCCGAACTCGGAACCGGTGGCCGCCGCGCAGTCGATATCGATGCGATCGGGCACACCGGCGGTATCCTCGCCGCCCAGGCGCACCATCTGCCCGCGGCCCGACTCCTCATCGAGCCCTGCCAGGCCACCAACCTCGCAATAGCGCCCCAGCGACACCGTGGGCGTGTGTCCACTCACCACGACCGGACCCTTGCCCTCGACAGAAAGCAGCCCCGTCGGGGCATCCCAATAGCCATGGCGAATCCAGAGCAAGTCATCGGACGACTGCACGGCGAGCATTTGCTGCAGCAACTCGCTATTGGCATCGACTGCTCCCCTGCCGTCGGCACAATCGACACCATGCTCAAGCAAAAACGCACGAGCCGCCTCGGCCTGAATGCCGGCGTGCACCAGCAGGTACGGCCGTTCGGCAGTCTCGGCCACCGCATAGAGCGGCAGGGCGGCAGCCCAGCGCACCAGCTCCTCGTATGCCTCAAATTCCATTTCGTTGAGCTGTTGGCGCGTAGTCCAACCGCCATTGATATCCCAGGTCTCGGCATCGAGCGAGTCCTGGCCAATAATCGCGTCGAGCATAATCTGCTCGTGGTTGCCCTTAAGCACGCGAGCGTTGGGCAGCGACCGCACCAAGTTGATGACGCCGACCGGATCGGGACCGCGGTCGATCATGTCGCCCAGCACATACAGCGTGTCGTCGGACGTCAGCGAGATCTTGGAAAGGGCCTCGTCCAGCGCGCGCACGTGCCCGTGAGCATCAGATGTCACATAGATCGCCATGGAACGCCTTTCCCTGCATTACGGCCGAAGCCCGAGGCCACGACTAAAACTTCAAGTTGAACTTAAACGTTACCCATTGTACTCCGATGCAATAACGGTGGAAAGTGCCACCACAGCCAACGGCCACAAGCGGTCGTCTGCACGCCCCGGAAATACCGCGTCACCAGCATCAACACTCCACCCAGCGTTTCACGCGCCCCGGCCTCGTGTCGAAAATGCGCATGTCCGCAATCCATCCCCGTAAACCCACCATCTTTGGGTACAAATAACCGCAGACAACTGACCGTGCCACGCCAACCATCCAGGAGCGGACACTATCCATGAACCAGATCCTTCTTTTTATCGGCCTCGTCATCATTTTGTGCCTGACCATCAAGCCCGTCGGCAAAAAGCTCCCCTTTCCCACCCTGCTCATCTTTATCGCGCTCGGCATGCTGTTGGGCGTCAACGGCCCAGCACACATCGACTTTAGCGACTACGCGCTCACCGAAACCGTCTGCAGCACGGCGCTGCTGTTCATCATGTTCTACGGCGGCTTTAACACCAACATTGACCGTGCCAAACCTGTCGCCGCGCCGGCGGTGCTGTTGAGCACGCTCGGTGTCGTCGTCACCGCCGGCATCACCGGCGTGTTCGCACACTTCGCGCTGGGCTTCGACTGGATCGGCGGCCTGCTGCTGGGATCGGTCGTGGCATCGACCGATGCGGCGAGCGTCTTTAGCGTGCTGCGCGAACACAACCTCTCGCTGAGGGGCGGCACCGACTCGCTGCTCGAGGTCGAATCGGGCTCCAACGACCCCGTCGCCTACATGCTCACCGCGGTGCTCGCGACCCTCGCGGCGGGCGGCAGCATCGACATTCCCGCGCTACTGGCCAAGCAGATCATCCTGGGTGTGGGGCTGGGCCTTGCCATCGGCTGGATATCCAGCCGCCTGATTGAACGCGCACACGCAACGGCCGAGGGCGCGCAGACTATCTTTTTGTTCGCCGTGGCGATCGTTGCCTACGCGCTGCCAAGCTATCTGGGCGGCAACGGCTTTTTGGCTGTATACCTGGCAGGCATTGTGCTGGGCGCAAGCGACATCACCGGCAAGGTCGAGATGGCGCACTTCTTTGACACCCTCACTGAGATGGCCGAGATGACCATCTTCTTCTTGCTGGGCCTGCTCGTCACGCCCGCACGCCTGCCGCAGATGCTGCTACCCGGTCTGGCGCTCATGGCGTTTATGCTCTTTGTGAGCCGCCCCATCGCCGTCGGTCTGCTGTTGGCGCCCTTTAAGACCAACCCTCACCAGGTTGCGCTCGTAAGCTGGGCTGGCCTGCGCGGAGCAGCTTCGGTCGTCTTTAGCCTCTTTGCCGTGGTAGCTGGCGTTCCCGGTGGACACGACCTGTTTGACCTGGTGTTTGTGATTGCAGTCTCGAGCATTGTGGTGCAGGGCTCACTGCTGCCGGCGGTGGCGAAAAAGCTCGACATGATCGATGCGGCCGGCGACGTGCGCCGAACGTTTAACGATTACCGCGACGAGGACGGCATGTCGTTCGTTAAGCTCAAGGTGGGTGCGGGCCACCCGTTTGCCGGTCGCTCGCTCGCCGATATTGGCAGCGCGACGGACATGCTGGTTGTCTTGGTGCTGCGCGACGGTGCGCACCCGGTGCTGCCCAACGGCGACACCGTAATCGAAGAAGGCGACCTTCTAGTTATGGCCGCACCGACGTTTGAAGAGCGTGCCGAGGTTACGCTGCGCGAGGTCACCGTGACGCCCCACGGTCGCCTGGCAGGACAGCGCCTGCGCGACGTGCCGCAGGGCAAGCACCCCTTTATCGTTGTGATGCTCAAGCGCGACGGCCAAACGATCATCCCCGACGGCAACACCCTCATATATGCCGGTGACGAAGCCGTCATCGCCACGCTCGCGTCGTAGCGGCCAGGGGATAGTTAATTTGCAACGAAGAGATCAAACGCCTAGAGAACCCCATGCCTTCGCTCGCAGATTTAGATTTGCATGAGGAGTAAAGCAACACCCCCTCATGTAACCATCCTGTAAATCATAGCGGCGCACTCGAGTTTTACCGTGATGCGGTCGCGCCCGGCGCTCCACTGTGCTAAAGTATCCCGAACGTTCAAACGACTTTGAGGGGGAACTGGAAGATGGCACGTGTGCACAACTTCTCAGCTGGCCCGGCCGCGCTGCCTACAAGCGTGCTCGCCGAGATCGCCGACGAGATGATGGACTACCGCGGTTGCGGCATGTCCGTGCTCGAGATGAGCCATCGATCTAGCATGTACCAGCAGATTATCGACGACGCCGAGGCAACCCTGCGCCGCCTGCTGAGCATCCCCGACAACTACCGTGTCCTGTTTTTGCAGGGCGGCGCCACGCTGCAGTTTGCGGGCATCCCCATGAACCTCATGCGCCGCGGCCACGCCGGCTACGTCGTGACCGGCAACTTTGCCAACAAGGCGTACAAGGAGGCCGCCAAGTACGGCGAGGCCGTGCTGCTCGCGAGCTCCGAGGACACCAACTTCGACCGCATTCCCAGTATGGCCGATGTCAACGCGCGCATTGCCGCCGAGGCCGAGGGCGATGGGCTCGACTACGTCTACATCTGCCAGAACAACACCATCTTTGGCACCATGTACCACGAGCTGCCCGATTGCGGCGACGTACCGCTGGTCGCCGATGTCTCGAGCTGCTTTTTGTCGCAGCCACTCGACGTTGAGCTCTACGGGCTCATTTACGCTGGCGCACAGAAAAACGCCGGCGCCGCGGGCGTGACCGTGGTCATCGTGCGCGACGACCTCATCACAGATGGCCCCGCCTTTGCGCAGACGCCGCAGTACCTGGACCTTAAGACCCAGGCCGCCAAGGGCTCCATGCTCAACACGCCCAACACCTTTGGCATCTACGTGTGCGGCAAGGTGTTCCATTGGGTGGAGCAGACCGGCGGACTCGCCGCCATGGCCGAACGCAACTGGGCCAAGGCCAACCTGCTCTACGACCTGCTCGAGCACAGCGAGCTGTTCCATGGCACCGCGCAGGCCGACAGCCGCTCCATCGCCAACGTCACCTTCCGCACCGACGACGCCGAACTCGACGCGGCCTTTGTCGCAGGCGCGGCCGAGCACCAGATTCAAAACGTCAAGGGCCATCGCCTGGTGGGCGGCATGCGCGCGAGCGTCTACAACGCCGTGACCATGGAAGACACGCAGGCACTGGCCTCGTACATGAAGGACTTCGAAGCGCAGCATAGTTTGAGTCCGCGATCTAACTAGCCCGCAACGCGCGGGCCGACCAGCCACTTCAAACCACTTGTTTTAGACAAACCTGCTAAGGAGTTTTTCATGCGCAAAATTAAAACCATCGACGACATTACCAAAGACGGCAAGGTCGAGTTTGGCGAGGGCTACGAGTTTGTGGGCACCGCCGAGGAGGCCGACGCCATCCTGATGCGCTCCACCGACCTGCACGGCTACGAGCTGCCCGAGGGCATCCGCGCCATCGCCCGCTGCGGCGCAGGCGTCAACAACATCCCCGTTGAGGAGTACGCCAAGAAGGGCGTCGTCGTCTTTAACTCCCCCGGCGCCAACAGCAACGCCGTCAAGGAGCTCGTCCTGGGCATGCTAGTGCTCTCGAGCCGCGGCGTGGTGCAGTCGATGAACTGGGTGCGAGACAACGCCGACGACCCCGAGATCCAGCTCGATGCCGAGAAGGCCAAGAAGGCCTTTGTGGGCCGCGAGCTCAAGGGCAAGCGCATCGGCGTTATCGGTCTGGGCAACGTGGGCTCCAAGGTCGCCAACGCCTGCGTCGATCTGGGCATGGATGTCTACGGCTACGATCCGTTCATTTCCGTCGAGCACGCGTGGGTGCTGAGCCGCGAGGTGCAGCGCGTGGGCACGCTCGAGGACCTCTGCCGCGGCTGCGACTACCTCACCGTGCACGTGCCCAGCAAGGCAGACACCATCGGCATGATCAGCACCGAGCAGATTAACCTGCTGGCGCCCGACGCCGTGCTCATCAACTACGCGCGCGAAACCATCATTGACGAGGACGCCGTCGACGCTGCCCTGCGCGAGGGCAAGCTGAGCTGGTTTAGCTGCGACTTTGCCACGCCCAAGACCGTCAAGATGCCCAATACGTTTATCACCACTCACTCGGGCGCCGGCACTGGCGAGGCCGAGGCCAACTGTGCCGACATGGCCATCAGCGAGCTCAAGGATTACCTGGAGAACGGCAACATCGCACACAGCGTCAACTACCCCGCCTGCAGCATGGGCAAGGCGCGCGCCGCGAGCCGCATCGCCTGCCTGCACGCCAACGTGCCCAACATGATCGGCCAAATCACGGCCATCCTGGCCAAGGACAATGCCAACGTGCAGCGTATGACCAACGAGTCCGCTGGCGAGAACGCCTACACCATGTTCGACACCGACGAGCACCTGAACAGCAGCACCATCGAGGCGCTCAAGCAGATTCCGTCGATGTATCGCGTGCGCGTAATCAAATAGCGCCGGCTGATCTGACGGGCAGTTCCCCATGTGGCCTGCCCGTCACTGACATTGAATGCCCGCGGGGGCGCCTTTCGCACGAGAGGCGCCCCCGTTTTTGTGAGCACTCCATTAAATGCACCGAGCCGCTTCTTGGCATACAATCTGTATGTTTACCTAACTATCTGTGAGGTGCCTATGGTTGATACAGATTTTGCTTGGCGGCTTACGCAAGGACTCGTGCGGATCGACAGCTCAGACCCGGGTGCGTATGAGGACGAGATTGAGCGCTATATCAAAGCGTTGGTTGAGGAACGGTTGGCGCAGCTGAGCCATCCGGTACTCGATGCCGTGCAGATTGCAGAGCTCGAAGTACTCCCTGGGCGCCGCGATCTTATGGTCACCGTGCCCGGTTTGAGCGACGAGCCACGGCTCGTCTATATCTGCCACATAGATACCGTCACCTTGGGCGACGGCTGGGACGCGGACATTCCGCCGCTCGGGACGGTTGTGCGTAACGACAAACTCTATGGCCGTGGCGCCTGCGACATGAAGGGTGGCCTGGCCTGCGCCATTGCCGCGCTTGTTCACACGCTCGAGCGCGTGGTGGCGGATGGCGCGCTGCCCCGCCGCGGCTTTTCGCTCATCTGCTCGGTCGACGAGGAAGATTTTATGCGCGGCTCAGAGGCCGCGATCGATGCTGGCTGGGTCGGCTCGCGCGAATGGGTGCTGGACACCGAGCCCACCGACGGACAGATCCAGGTGGCGCACAAGGGGCGTACGTGGTTCGAGATTGAAATGGCTGGCGTGACGGCGCATGCGAGCCAGCCCTGGAAGGGCGCGGATGCCGTCGCCGCCATGGCCGAGGCCGTGTGCTCGCTTCGCCGCGCATTTGCGGCGCTGCCCGTGCATAATGAGCTGGGGCCATCGACCATCACGTTTGGACAGATCGAGGGTGGCTATCGTCCCTATGTCGTGCCCGACCACGCCAAGGTCTGGGTCGATATGCGTCTGACCCCGCCGACCGATACGGCCGCCGCAACGCGCATGGTAGAGCAGGCCATCGCCAGCGCCGAAGCCGCCGTTCCCGGTTGCCACGGCAGCTACGTCGTGACGGGCGACCGCCCCGCCATCGAGCGCGACCCAAACTCTCCCCTTCTAGCAGTGCTCAAGCGTGCCGCCGATGACGTGACGGGCGCGGACACGACCGTCGGCTTCTTTACCGGCTACACCGACACCGCCGTCATTGCCGGCAAGACAGGTAACCGCAATTGCATGAGCTACGGTCCCGGGTCGCTCGCGCTCGCGCACAAGCCCAACGAATATGTGCCCCACGCCGATATCGTTCGTTGTCAGAACGTGCTCATCGCGCTCGCCGATAACGTGCTCTGGGACGCGAGCGGCCAAGTTGGGGCATAATAAGCCGCGAACAAACCGACTCGTGCGTTAGGACCGCTCATGAAAGCACTTCCGTTTCCCTGCATCCGCCCGGCTCAGGACCGCGTGCTCGAGGCGCTGCCTGCAATGGGCAGCATCCTGAGCGGCAACGATGCTCTGGGCGGAGCCATTGCCGATGGTCTGATGCTCAAGGACCCGGGTGCGGCGTATTACGTGTACGAATGCTCGGGGGAGCCGGGGCGCGTGACGGGCGTTGTGGCGATCTGCCCGGTTGGTGCGCTGGCGGGCGGCGACGCGGTTGCCGCCGATACGGCCGCCGCTGCGCGCGCATTCGCCGACCTCAAGGTACAGCCCCGTCCCGTAACGCTCGCCTACGAGGCCTCGCCCGTCATGGATATCATCCTGGGCGCCGCCAAAGAGGGCGCCTCGCTCTACGCCGTCACCGATCCTGCGGGCATTACACACCGCGTGTGGGAGGTTAAGCGCGAGGACGCCGTCGGCGCCATCCGTGCCATGCTCGACCAGGCGCCGGAGCCGGTACTGGCCGACGACCCTGCCTACGCTGGCGCACTAGTCGGGGTATCACAGCTCCTGGCCGATGAGGCCCGTTCCGCCGGAACGTACACCGGCAAGGAGCCGTTCAACTTTACCGTTGCCGTGCTCTTCCCCGCTGCGCAGGTCAGCGGCGGCGCACCGCAGGTTCCGACGGGTCTGCTCACGCACCAAGTCGCGCGGTTCTAGCAAGACCAGACCGCGCAGCACAAAAATCGGCAGCTCAACAAACAGGGGGCGGAGATGCAGCAGGTACATGCATCTCCGCCCCTTTTGCGTCGAGAAGTTATGCCGGCGACCCGAGCCGCCACGCTCGCGTTATCCGCGCTGCGGACCTGCAGTAGCCACAAGCGGTTCAAGGCCCAGCTCGCATGCGTAATCCTCCTGCGTAAAAATCTCAATCAGCTCAAACGTGTCGGATTCGTCGTCAAACGCAAAGTGCAGCACCGAGCAGTTGCCCGGCACACGGTCGCGCTCGTCTGCCGCCGCGCCCTTCACGTGATCCATAAACTCCTTGATGGCCGATCCGTGGCTCACCGCGAGCACGCACTCGTGGTCCGGGCGTCGCATAAGATCGGTCAACGTCGCCACCATGCGCGTGCGCACCTGCATCTGGCCCTCGCCGCCAAACTGACGATAGAAATCGCGCCACGGGCGCTCGGGCATAAGCATCACGCGCTCGGCCTCAAATTCGCCAAAGAACCACTCGCGCAGGCCATCCAGGCGCTCGTACGTCATGCCCGGCCACAAGTTGGCGATAGTCTGCTCGGTGCGATGAAGCGTGGAGGTGTAGGCATGATCGGGCTCAATGCCGCGCGCACGTAAAAACATGCCGGCGCGCGCCGCCTGATCGCAACCCAACTGCGTAAGCGGCGAGTCACTCCACCCCTGAATGATACGCTTAAGGTTGAATATCGTCTGTCCATGACGTACCAGATACAGATCTTTATTCATAGGGGTCCTTTCGTTCGTTACCAACCCGAGAGCGAAAACGCCCCGTCGCAATAGCCAAAATGAAGCACGGCACCGTTGTCGGGTAGCTCTCCCCCGCCAGTCACATACTCAAGAAACTCCTGGCAGGCTGAGCCGTGGGAAACCGCCAGCACGCAGTCGTGCTGCGGCCTGGCCATGATGCGGGACAGCGCCGCGACCATACGTGTGCGAAGCTCACTTTCCGACTCGCCACCAAAGGCAACCGGATAATCGCCCCAGGGCTGCGGCGGCATCTCGCGATTTGATGTGCCCTCCAGCGAGCCAAAATGCCACTCACGCAGGTCATCGACCAGCTCAATGGAACGACCCTCGCCAACGATAAGCTCGGCCGTATGCCGCGCCCGGCCCAACGGCGAGGAATACACATGATCAAAGGCCACGCCACGCGCCGCAAACGCCGTACGCGCCGTCAGCGCCTGCTCGCGCCCGCGCGCCGTAAGCGGCGAATCGTGCCAGCCCTGCAAAATGCTCTGCACATTGAGCTCAGTCTGCCCATGCCGCACCAAATACAAATCTGCCACACACCCTCCCCTCGTACCACCACAAAGGGGACAGGAGTCTTTGTGGTGATTTTGCCGCCGGATTGCGCCGCAACGACGCACAACTACAGCAGCACGTCGGCAAGCGGACGCTTGGGTACGTGGCGCACCCGCGCCTCGTCGCGCCAATAATTGATGGAGCCGTCGGGGTTGGAATCGATCGCATCGATCACCTGTGTCTCGGCCGGAACGCCAAACGCCATGATCAGCTTGAGCTCATACTTGTCGTTATCGAGCCCCATGGCATCGATCGCGTGGGGCGTAAAGGCCTTGAACATGCAGGCTGCCACCTCGGGCGTGGCGCTGCGGGCGGCGAGCATCATCGTCTGCGCGGCAATGCCCGTGTCGACCTCGGTAATGGGAGCGGCGGGCTTGCCCGGAACGGCGCGCTCAGCAAGAATCGCGATGTAGCCGGTCGGGCGCTCACCCTCGGCAGGACCCGGCCAGTCCTTAAGTGCGCCGGCCCATGCGAGCTCGTCAAATACACGCGCGCAGTCCTCTGCACCGCTTACCACATGAAAATGCAGACGCTGAGCATTGGCACCACAGGGAGCCAGGTGCGCAAGTTCCGCCAGCTCGAGCAAAAACTCGCGCGGCACGCGCATGGACTCGTCAAAGCGACGGCACGTGCGGGCGCGGCGAACCAACGCATCAAACGCGTCCAAGCCGAGCTTTTCGCAACCCTGCTTTGCCATCGATTCGACACTCGACGGTGCCTCGGGAACTGCTTCGTTCATAGGGACCCCCAATACAAGCCAATTGTCCTTAGGAAAATCTAACCTAAAACGTAGGCAATAACGAACAGGGCTGCAATGTTCTACACCTGTTGAATAGAAAATCGCGACGTGGGGAACAACGGAAACAATTCGGGACCTTTGGGTTACGTTTCGCCCTCCCCGACCCATACGCCAGCGCCTTTAGGCGATACTGGTTGTAACGATCAAGGCTTACGCCGCACGGAAAGGAGACATTATGGGCATCTTTAAGAACGATGACCAAAAATCGAGCCAGTTTGGATTTGACGAGAAAAGCATGGCGGGCAAAGCCGTCAAGGCCGTACGCTGGATCTACGCCATCACGGGCGTCTTAGCGCTCATTGCTGGTATCGCACTGCTTTTTGCACCCGCCAAGTCCCTCGTCTTTTTGACGACTGTCCTGGGTTTTTACTTTGTAATCACTGCTGCCATTAGGCTGTTCACTGCCATTTTTGAGCCGCTGCTGCCCACCGGCTGGCGCGTGACGAGCATCATCTCCAACCTACTCATTATCTTGGGCGGCGTCATAATCCTGCGCAACCAGGCCTTCTCGACCGCGACGCTCACCACGATGGTGGTTATCGTGGCCGGCTTTGGCTGGATTGTCGAAGGTGTCATGTCCATTCTGGAGTCCGAGCTTTCGTCCAACCGCGCCCTCGCTATCCTGAGCGGCGCACTCTCCATCATCGCCGGCATGTTCGTGTTTATCTATCCGCTGTGGTCGGCCAAGATGCTCGTTATCTTTAGCGGCGCCGCGCTGCTGGTGTTTGGCGTTACGCTGATTGTTCGCGCTATTCAATTTGGCAAACTGGTGCACTAGATGCCGCGAACGCTCTTTATTGATGCCGACGCCTGCCCGGTCACGCGCGAGTCGATTGATTGCGCGCGGCGGGCGGGCGTCGCCGTTGTTATCGCCGGCAACAGCACGCAAAACCTGGAACGGCACATTCGCCGCGACGACCCGCGCGATGCCGAGCACGCGCGACGTGGCTTTTGGGTCACGACGCTCGACGTGAGTGTGGGCGCCGACAGCGCCGACTTTGCCATTATCGAACGCCTGCAGGCGGACGACGTGGTCGTGACGCAGGACATTGGCTTGGCGAGCATGGTGCTCGGGCGCGATGCCGCCGCCATCGGTGTGCGCGGGCGCGTCTACGACAAAGCGACCATCGACATGCAGCTGTCTATTCGCCACGAGGAAAAGAAGGTGCGACGCGCCGGCGGACGCACCCGCGGTCCGGCGGCATTTACCAGCGAAGACCGCGCTCGCTTTAAGCGCAACCTCACCGAGCTGCTGCGCTAACCAAGGTAGATTTTTGGGACATGTCCGGAAATCTGCTTTTTTGCTTTGGGCGGTGTGAGCGCTCAAAATCCATGGCTCAACAAAAAACGGGCTTCAAAATGCCATGCGTCGCCGCATTGTGCAGGCGCCGAACATGGCTATTTTGAAGCCCGTTTTGTTAGGCCCACTTAGAGGCCGAAGGCGGATAGGATGAGGCCCCAGCCGGCACCAATGACGTACATCATGATCAGGAACAGGACGTTTTCGCGGGCGCTGCGGTTGGTGCGGAACAGCACCAGGTAGCCCACGCCAGCGGAGATAAGCGTGCCGGCGAGCATCGGCGCCAATTGCAGCGCGCCTTCCAGATATAGCTGCGTAATGACCACGCTCGCCGAGCAGTTGGGAATCAGGCCGACGAGTGCCGAGCCCAGGACCGCAAGCGTCTCGTTGCCGCGCAGGAACTGCTCGATTGCGGACTCGCCGAACGACTCGAGCACGGCGACCAGAATCAGCGTCACCAGAAAAATGAATACCGAGACCTGCACGGTGTGCGAAATCGCGCTGCGTATGATCGACAGGACGGGCGTCCCTTCGTGGGAGTGGGAGTGACCGTGGCCATCATGGTGTTCATGCTCGCCCTCATGACCGTGATCGTGGCCATGTCCGTGGTCGTGCTCGTCCTCGTCTTCATCGCAACCGCAATGGTCGCGCTCGCACAGCTCATGGATGTGATCGGCGCTCACGCCCGCCTCGGCCACCTCGTCGATGATGTCACCGCCAGTGTGGTCGTCGTGCGCGCAGTTCACATGAGCCGGATTAGCAGCGGTCCCCAGCACAGTACGGCGAATCGCCGCATGTGCGCGAGCGTTACGACGCAGGCCGCGAATGGCGGCGTCCACGATAAAGCCCGTGACCAGCGCGATCAGCGCCTTCGAAGCCAGAAGCATCGCCATGGTCTGCACGGGAACTTGCTCGGCGAGCAACAGCGGCAGCATCTCATCGGAGGTCGAGAGAAACACCGCCACCAGGGTACCCAGCGTCGCGACGCGACCGGCGTACAGCGTGGCCGCCATTGCCGAAAAGCCGCACTGCGGCACCATGCCCAGCAACGAGCCAACCACGGGGCCCGCAGCGCCAGCGCGCTTGATGGCGCCGTTAACGCGGTCGCCCGCAACATGCTCGAGCGTCTCGAGCGCAAGGTACGTCACCAACAAAAACGGCACCAGCGAGAGCGTGTCTTTGCCGGCATCGAGCAGAATATCTATCAGTAAATCCATGACGGATGGAACCTTTCGTGTCTTTCGGCAGCATTGTAAAAGTCCTAGCGGTCAACTAGGGTATTGTAGTTGTCCCGGGCGCGGTGCCAATAGTTGCCCATGGTAAACTATCATCTCGCCACAACTCAGTAACCCCGAGCCGCGCGACGCGGCCCGTCCAAGGAGCAGCCTATGAACGTTTCGCAAGCACTCGAATACGAGCGCCAGCCGTTTATCCCCATGTTTATCTATGGCGATCACGGTGCCATGGAGTCCGAGCGCCAGAAGGGCGAAGAGGCCCTCAAGGTGCTCGAAACCGAGTACTTTACCGCTGAGGGCGACCCCGGCTTCGACTTTGCCACCGTGCGCGACCTGGCCGTCCGCAACCGCGACCTGTGCGACCAGATTGGCGAGGCGCGCCTGCGCAACGTGACGCCCGCGACGCTCTCGCGCGGCCTGTCCGACGCCGACACCTGCGCCGCCATCGGCAAGATGCAAAAGCGTACCGCCGCATCGGTCATGCGCGAGATCCGCGGTGACCGCGACGCACTCGGCGTGGCCTATGCCCGCAAGCCCATCCAAGGCACGGTGCTGGGCATCGACATCGAGACCACCGGTCGCGCGCCCGAGCGCGGCTACATCATCAACGTGGGCTGGGAGATCATGGATCTCGCCAGCGACGCTGTGCCGCATGACGCCGAGGCACACTACTGCGGCCTGCCCGACATCTACCGCGGCGAGGATGTGCCGCTATCGAACATCCATCACATCACCTGGGACGACATCGACGGCAAAAAGCCGTTCCGCGAGAACAAGGAGCTGCAGAAGCAGCTGCTCAAGCTCATGAAGAAGTACCCCTATATGGCACACAATGCCGCCTTCGAGGACAGCTGGTTCAAAATTCATCTGGACGGTTACGCCGAGGCACGCCGCACAGGCAAGATTATCGTCATCGACTCGCGCCAGATCTGCCGCAGCCTGGACGCCGACGTGCGCTCGCTCCCCCGCGAGTCCGCGCCCGCTGCGCTCGAGAACTGGGCGCGCCGACGCGGCACCCTCGCCGCCGACGCCAACGAGCAGCATCTGGGCCTCGACGACACTGACCTCATGCTCCGTACCGTCCAAGCCGAGTTCAACCTCAAGAACCTGTTTGCCAAGTAGAAACGCCTGCGACAAACCCCGGCGTAGATCACAAGCGGCCTCGCAGCGGAAAACCCCGCAGCGAGGCCGCCCTACGTTCCACAGATAGATCTGCCATCACAAATTCTGAACCCTCATTTTGAACGATTTCGACCAATTCCCAACACGTAATTCGTTGTTGGATGGTGACGCATCGATATCAAATGTGTAGCAATTGAGTATTTATATGCTATAGCTAAGCTGCGAAAACTTTTATTTGGGCATACCAACTCATAATTGCGTCAAGCTTTTGGACAGCATTTGGTTAGACCTCTAAAACGGCTTTTCCACTCAGCACCGTCAACACGGCATTAGCTGACACGATATATATCATGAGTATCGTATTGTCACATACCACGGCGAAAGCGGTCTACCAGGCCGCGCATTCGGTGTCTGCGAAAGGCATCGAGTCCTGTAGTCCTGCCGCGATTTACGGATCATGTCCCACCGGAACGCTCCTTGACGCAGCCGCAGAATGGCTCACCAAACATGATGTTTCCCTCGACGCAAATGATTCCCTCGAGGTGATGGTGTTTGATCGCAGGAATGCGCGCTATGCAATGAACTGTCAATGCCACGTTTCTTCAAAACGATTCTCGAGCTCACGCTTTGTAGAGCTCAAAGATGGCATCTTCGTTGTTGGCGTTGAGCTTTGCGCACTTCAGGCCGCCACCTATCTTTCTTTTCGCGAACTAGTGGAGTACTACTTTGAACTGTGCAGCGCTTACTCCCTTGGAACCGACTCTTCCACCTCCTATACCGAGCGTTTCGCGCTCACCTCGACCGAGAGGCTAAAGCAGTTCTTTAATTCCATTACCAGATGCGACGGTCTGGCCCTTGCCCGAAAGGCGATCCAATGTGTGCGCGACGGATGCCGGTCTCCTATGGAAACGGCCTTTGTCATGATGCTAACGCTGCCCAAAAGCGAAGGAGGGCTTGGTATTAAGGGAGTTGAGACCGATTACGAGGTGCAGGTCACCGCTGCCGCGAAGAATCTCACGAGACGCAAAAAGTTCTTTATGGATGCGTATCTAAAGAAATCTCGCACAGACATTGAATACAACGGTTTTTATCATGACGCGGAAGAAGACCGCGCCATCGATGAGGAACGCAAGAATGCGCTTGCGTCCATGGGATACGGAATCATCACCGTCAGTCGTTATTCCTTTATGCATGCCAGCGCTTTCGTTAGGGTCATGGAGGCGATCCAACGAAAAGAGGGCATACGCCCCTCGCGTCTGCCAAAAGACTTTCAAATCATGCAAGAAGACCTGAGACAGTTTGTACTCAGAAGATTTATAGAAGAGAAAAAGCGAATTCAGAAGCAGCTTCGCCAGGATTCCGAAGATCGTCAACGAATCGACCTCGAAAAAGCAACACTCGAAGGAATCACGCTGGATGACCCGACAATTAATGAAGTTCCGGCAATCGATGACATGCAGACAGTCGAATCCGACAGCCCATCATTTGCCCAAACAAGCAGCCTCGCGCCCGAGGGCAGGATCTTCGGGGCCGGAAGCTAGACCGGCTAACAAGGTGGGCACCTTAGCGACGTGCAAAATTGCGAGTATTCAGCAGAGCCGGGTGTCTATCACCCTCGAGTGGATCCAAATGTGAAGCGAAATCACTCTTGCGTGAGAGCGTTAGGCAACATTTGAGGAAGAACTCATCGGATTAACACCCTAAGATAACTCTTGAACTGCATTATATGGCCTGCAATAAATTAACGGACCCCCTGTCGTTGCAGAATACTCCAATTTTTGCACGGCTCAGGGGCGCCCACCCCGGCATCGGCTATCAAAACCGCTCACTCCGGGATCTCGTCCACTATTCCCCATCATTTTGTACAACGAATTACCTGAACGTCATTGACATATGAACATACACTCATATAATCGGAAGCAAGTTATATGAGCGCATGTTCATATGAAAGGATATTGCAATGAGCATCCGCGTTGATGAAACGAAACCCGACATCGAGGCCACCGAACCCGCGATCCCCACCACCTGCTCGCCCGAGGACCTTCCCGATGAGGAGCTTCTCTACGACCTCGCCGACCTGTTCAAGGTCTTCAGCGACACCACGCGCATCAAGATCCTCTATGCCCTCATGGGCCGCGAGCTCTGCGTGGCAGACATCGCCGAAGCGACCGAAACCTCGCAGTCCGCGGTGTCGCACCAGCTGCGCACACTCAAGCAGTCGCACCTGGTTAAATTCCGGCGCGACGGGCGCAACATCCTATACTCGCTCGCCGACGATCACGTCTACACCATGCTCAACCAGGGCATGAGCCATATCTGCGAATAGCAACCAACCACGGTACCAGCGCGGCCTGCACCCAAGCCGCAAAAACAGGGAAAGGAACCCACCATGAAAAAGCAGTTTAAACTCGACGAGATCGACTGCGCCAACTGCGCGCGTGAGCTTCAGGACGAGTTGGCCAAGCTCGAGGGCGTCAAATCCGTGTCCGTCAACTTTATGACCCAGAAGTTGACGCTCGAGGCCGATGACGCCGAGTTCGACGAGGTCCTCGACCGCGTTGTGGAGTTCACCGCCGACGCCGAGCCGGACTGCGAGATCATTCTCTAGCCCAGGTTTACGCCAACCCGCAAGGCCGCGCTTGCCGCGGCCTTTGCTCGCGAGATTATATGAGCGAGTGTTCATACATTCAAATGGGAGGATACGAATCATGGCCACCGCCGACCCCAAGAAGAAAAAGAAGAAGCGCAAGAAAAAAGAGTCACTCGAGCATAAGCGCAACCGCATCCTGGTAGCGCTGGGCATTTTTGCCGTGGTGTACGCCCTCGATGAGCTCGGCACCCTCACTGCCGCATTCGGCACCCCGGGCGACATCTACGCCAGCTTCGCACTGTTCCTCGTGCCTTTTTTGATTGCCGGCTACGACGTGCTCCAAAAGGCATACAACAACATCCGCCGCGGCAAGGCGTTCGACGAGAGCTTCCTCATGGCCGTCGCGACCATCGGCGCGTTTGCCATGGTGCTCTTCCCCGACACCGACCCGCACATGGCCGAAGGCGTCGCCGTCATGCTGTTCTACCAGGTCGGCGAGCTGTTCCAGGCATACGCCGTGGGCAAGAGCCGCAAGTCGATCAGCGCCATGATGGACATCGCGCCCGACTACGCCAACGTCGAGCAACCCGACGGCACATTCGAGCAGGTCTTCCCCGATGACATCGCCGTGGGCACCGTCATCGTCGTCAAGCCCGGCGAGCGCGTGCCTATCGACGGCGTCATCGTCGAAGGCGAGACACAGCTCGACACCGCCGCACTCACGGGCGAGTCAGTTCCCCGCCCCGCCAAGTCCGGCGACGACATCATCAGCGGCTGCATCAACATGACGGGGCTCATCCACGTGCGCACCACCAAGCCCTTTGGCGAGTCCACCGTCGCGCGCGTCCTGGAGCTCGTAGAAAACGCCAGCGAAAAGAAGGCGCGCACCGAGAACTTCATCACGCGCTTCGCCCGCGTCTACACGCCCGCCGTCACCGGCGCGGCCGCGGTACTCGCGCTCGGCGGCGGCTTGATCACCGGCGCCTGGTCCGACTGGATCCTGCGCGGCCTGACCTTCTTGGTCGTCAGCTGCCCGTGCGCGCTCGTGATCAGCGTCCCGCTGAGCTTCTTTGGCGGCATCGGCGGCGCCTCCAAGCTGGGCGTTCTCATCAAGGGTTCTAACTACCTCGAGACGCTCGCCGACGTGGACACCGTCGTCTTCGACAAGACCGGCACGCTCACCAACGGCACGTTCTCGGTCGTGGCAGTACACCCCGAAGCCGGCTATACCGAGCAATCGCTGCTTGAGGTCGCAGCCCTCGCTGAGTCATTCTCCGATCATCCCATCGCGCAGTCGGTGCGCGCCGCCTACCAAGGTGAGGTCGACCCCAAGCGCGTTAGCAACTCCGCCAACGACGCGGGCCACGGCGTGACGGCAACCATCGACGGCAAGCACGTCGTCGTTGGCAACGCAAAGATGCTCGCCGCGGCCGGAGTCGAAGCGCCCGATTGCGAGGTCGTCGGAACGATTCTGCATGTGCTCGTTGACGGCGTGTACGCCGGCCACATCGTGATTGCAGACACCGTCAAGGCCGATGCTGAGCAAACGATTCGCGACCTGCACGCCGCCGGCGTCAAGCGCACCGTCATGCTCACGGGCGACCGCGAGGAGGTTGCGGCGTCTGTGGCCAAGCAACTCAGTCTCGACGAGTTCCACGCGCAGCTGCTGCCGGGCGATAAGGTCGAGCGTGTTGAGGCGTTGCTTGCGAGCGAGAACGGCAAGGGCAAGCTCGCTTTTGTCGGCGACGGTATCAACGACGCACCCGTGCTTACCCGTGCCGATGTGGGCATTGCCATGGGCGCCATGGGGTCCGATGCCGCAATTGAGGCCGCCGACGTGGTGCTGATGGACGACAAACCGTCCAACATTTCCCACGCGATCCGTGTGGCGCGCAAGACCATGACGATTGTCTGGCAGAACATCATCTTTGCGCTGGGCGTTAAGCTGCTGATACTTGTGCTGGCAGCGCTGGGCATCGCTAACATGTGGCTTGCTGTGTTCGGCGACGTGGGCGTGGCGATCATCGCCATCCTGAACGCCATGCGCGCGATGGGTGTCAAGAACCTGTAGCGTTCGTGGGCTGTCCGGCCGGGGCCGGGCTTGGTTTTGAAAACGTCCTCGCGCATGAGGCCCGTCTTTCCTGCTCCTGCGGAGCAACGGAAAGGCGGGCCTCGCGCTGCGGAGTGTTTTCAAAACCAAGCCCGGCCCCGGCCTGCATTGACACAGCTGGCGGTTCTTGGGCATCGCTTGCTGGCGGGGTTCCTTTGCTGAAATGGACTTGGCCGAAAGGGCCGCTGGTCCCGGTCGCTGGTTCGCGCTTTGCGTGAACTCCGCGCTACTGTGGGTCAGTTAGGCTTCTGTTGTTGGATCCGCTACATCTTCCCGTTCCAGCATCGCCCTTAGCTTCTCAAAGCTCTCCTCGCTTAGGCAGTGCTCCATGTGGCAGCCCTCTTGCGACGCGACCTCAGCCGAAACACCCGCATCCTCTAGCAGCCCCACGAAAAAGCAGTGACGCTCCCACATTTGGCGAGCGACTTCCAGACCACGCTCCGTCAGATGAACGTCGCGCTTGCCCATTTCGACATAGCCGTTGCTTTCCAGCGTCGCCATGGCCTTGGAAACGCTCGCCTTGGTTACGCCGAGGTACTCCGCAACGTCGATCGAGCGCACGATGCCCTGACGTTCCGACAGAACGTAGATCGATTCGAGATAGTCTTCTCCGGATTCACGTAGGGCCATGGGCCGCCTTTCGCGATGATTGCTAGTTAGCCTTTGGATACTTTCCACGGCTAACTTTACCGCAAAAGTTGCCCATGTCTTACTACTTTGTCTAAAAGTTAGCCGTGTTTCACAAAACGTGCGGGACGAAAACAAAATGGGGACGCCCCGCAAGGAGTGTCCCCAGGCGCCGGGTGCCGGCCCGCAGTTACATCAATCCAAAGTGCTTCGCGGCGTTGTAGATGCCGTCGTCGTCCACGGCAGTCGTCACATAGGTCGCCGCAGCTTTCACCGTGTCCTGTGCGTTGCCCATGGCCACACTCGTGCCCACGGCGGCAAACATCGACAGGTCGTTCTCGCCGTCGCCAAAGGCAATCGCCTCGCTCGCGTCGATACCAAGCCGCTCGAGCGTCGCCGCCACGCCCAGGTCCTTGCCGCCGTTAGCGGGAATAATGTCGCAGAACAGGTCGCACCAGCGCGTGGTGAGCGAATGCGACACGGCGTCGGTCACGATATGTTCGTCGGCCGGGTCCACAAAGGCGCAGAACTGGTAGACCGGTGCGTCAAAGGCGTGCTCAAACGGCTCCTCGTGGTAGACGATTCCCGCGTTGCTGCCAGCCGTCACCACGCGCTCGGACAGGCGGTTCACAAACGAGTTCTCGCCCTGCATGCACAGCGAGTCATAGCGCCCCTGCGCCACCTGGTCCACAATCACCGCAACGTCGTCCGGATCGATCGGACAGCTGCGGTAAACCCTCTCGGCATCAAAACAGTGCTGACCCGAGAGCGTAATGTACGCATCCCAGCCCAGGTCGAACAGCCAGTCCGGCATCTGGTAGGTCGGGCGACCCGTGGCGATCACGCATGCGATCCCCTGCTCGTGAAAGCTGTCGAGCACCTGCTGCGCCGACGCCGGAATCCGGTGGGTCTTAAAGCTCAGCAGCGTGCCGTCGATATCGAAAAACGCGGCTTTGATCATCCTCGTCTACTCCTCGCCCTCGAGCTTTTCGCTCGCCTCGAGCCACGCCATCTCCAGCTCGTCCATGGCAGCGTGAGCCTCGTCGATCTTTGCCTGCTGCTCGCCGAGCGCCGTGTAGTTGGTGGGATCGACTTGGGCCATTGCTGCCTCGGCCTCCTCAACGCGGGCGCGCTGGGTCTCCATCTTGCGCTCGAGCGAACTCACCTCGCGGCGGAGCTTCTGACGTTCGGCGTTGGAAAGGCCATTGGGCTGACCGCTTGCCTTAGGCTTTTCGGCCGCAGCTGCCGCGGCACCGGTGTCAAACGTGCCGGTCTTGGCGCTCGGCGCGCCCACGGGCTCGCCCTCGGCGGTGGCGTTGCACAGGCGCAGGTACTGGTCCACGCCACCGGGCATATGCGTCAGGTGGCCGTCGAGCAGCGCCCACTGCTGGTCGGTCACGCGCTCCATCAAAAAGCGGTCGTGCGTCACCAGGATCAGCGTGCCGGGCCAGCCGTCGAGCAGATCCTCGACAATCGCCAGCATGTCGGTATCCAGGTCGTTGCCGGGCTCGTCCAGGATGAGCACGTTGGGCTCGTCCAGGATTGTCAGTAGCAGCGACAGGCGACGGCGCTGGCCGCCCGAAAGATCGCCGATGCGACTCCAGAGCTGCTGCGTCGTAAAGCCCAGACGCTCGCAGAGCTTCTCGGGCGAAGTCTCCTTGCCGTCGATGACGTAGTACTTCTTATAGTTGCTGAGCACCTCTCGGATCGTGTCGCCCATGTAGGGTTCGAGCTCCTCGAGCTGCTGCGACAGCACGCCAAAGCGCACTGTCTGGCCAATCTTCACGCGGCCGCGCGTGGGTTCAATCTTGCCCTGGATCACGCCGAGCAGCGTCGACTTGCCGGCACCGTTCTCGCCCAGCAGGCCATAGCGGTCGCCCGCACCAATGAGCCAGGTCACGTCAGAGAGCACCTGCTTGGGCGCGCCATCGGTATCCGCATAGCCGGCATCCACGTCGATGACATCGATGACCTGCTTGCCCAGGCGGCTCACGGCTAGGCGCTTGAGCTCCAGCTCGTCACGCATGGGCGGCACGTCGGCGATCAGCTCGCGAGCGGCATCAACGCGAAACTTGGGCTTGGTGGAACGCGCCTGGGCGCCGCGGCTCAGCCACGCGAGCTCCTTGCGTGCCATGTTGCGACGGCGCTCCTCGGTAACTGCGGCCATGCGGTCGCGCTCCACGCGCTGCAGGATATATGCGGAGTAACCGCCCTCGAAGGGATCGACCTGGCCGTCGTGGACCTCCCACATACTGGTACAGACCTCGTCCAAGAACCAGCGGTCGTGCGTGACCACGAGCATCGCGCCCTGGCCGCGCTGCCAACGGGCCTTTAAGTGACGCGCGAGCCAGTTGATGGTGCGCATGTCCAGGTGGTTGGTGGGCTCGTCGAGCATGAGCACGTCGTAGTCGCCGATCAGCAGGCGCGCGAGGTCCACGCGACGGCGCTGGCCGCCCGAAAGCTCGCCAACCGTGCCCTCCCAGGGCACATCGCTAATAAGGCCGGCCAGAATCTGGCGCGTGCGGGGGCTCGACGCCCACTCGTACTCGGGGACGTCACCCACAACGGCATGATGCACGGTGTCGGTATCGACCAGCTGGTCCTTTTGGCCGAGTAGACCGATCGTGGTGCCGCGACGGTGCGTCACGCGGCCGTCGTCGGGCTCCAACGTGCCGGCGAGCACGCTCAGCAGCGTCGACTTACCGTCGCCGTTTTTACCGACAATACCAATGCGGTCGCCCTCGCCCACGCCGAGCGTAACGCTATCGAAAATATGCTTGGTGGGAAACTCTAGGCTGACGGAATCGCACCCCAAAAGAATCGCCATATGCCCTGCTCCTTCGTAGAAATTCAACGTTGTCCATGATAGCAGCGAAAAGGCGGGGCGCACACGACACAAAAAGGCGGGCCATCTCCCGCAAGAGATGACCCGCCTCTCCAATCAGTCCCGTGGCAACCGTGGCCGCCGCGGGCCTCAAGCATGTCCCGGACTAGGAGAACATGCCGGTGAGGTAATCATTCAGCCGCTTATCCTTGGGCCGTTGGAAAATCTCGTCGGTCTCGTCGTACTCGACCATATCGCCCATGTAGAAGAACGCCGTGCGGTTGGACACACGCGACGCCTGCTCCATGTTGTGCGTCACGATGACGATGGCGCGGTCGGCCATAATCGACGACATGAGGTCCTCGATCGCCAGCGTCGAGATGGGGTCGAGCGCCGAGCAGGGTTCGTCAAACAGGATCACATCGGGGTTGAGCGCCAGCGTGCGCGCGATGCACAGGCGCTGCTGCTGACCGCCCGAAAGCGCGTAGGCGCTCTTGTCGAGCTTGTCCTTGACCTCGTCCCACAGTGCCGCACCACGCAGGCTTTCCTCGACCATACGATCAAGCTCGTCACGGTCGGTAATGCCGTGGCGCTTGGGCGCAAACGTAATGTTGTCGCGAATGGACTTGCGGAAAGGGTTGGGCTGCTGAAACACCATGCCAATGGAGCGACGCAGCTCGTACGTGTTCTCGGTCTTGATGTTCACGTTGCGCCCGCGGTAGCTGATCTCGCCCTCCACGCGGCAGCCGCGAATCTCGCGATTCATGAGGTTGAGGCTACGTAAGAAGGTCGACTTACCGCAGCCCGAAGGCCCAATGAGCGCCGTGATCTCGCCCTTGTGAAAGTCGAGCGACGTATCGTGCAGCGCATGGTGGTCGCCATAGTACACGTTGACGTCCTTGGTAGAGAGCACGACCTCGTCGCTCACGGCCTTGCCGCTCACGCGAACGCGCTTCTCGCTCTCCCCCACGCTCGACAGGAAGTCCTGGGTCTCGGACGATGCCGCTTCGGTTGCGGTCGTTGCTTTCATCTCGCTCATTCGGCCGTCATCTTCCTTGCCAGTTGCTTGCCCACGATACGGGCGACTACGTTAAACAGCAGCACGCAAATCATCAGCAGCGCCGCGGTGCCCCAGACGATCTGCTGGGCCTCGGGGCTGCCCTCGCCATAGATCTTGTAAATATGCACGGCGAGCGACTCGCCGGGACGGAACACGTTCCAGGCGCAGGTGGGGCTCGACAGGTTAAAGCTCAAGAAATTCAGGCGAACCGGCGAGCTCATGCCCGAGGTAAAGAGCAGTGCCGCGGCCTCACCAAACACACGGCCGGCCGAAAGCACGATGCCGGTCACGATGGCGGGCATGGCCTCGGGGATCAGGATGTGCAGCGTGGCCTCCCAGCGAGTGAGACCCATAGCCAGGCACGCATCGCGCTGGGCCTGCGGCACGCCCTCGAGCGCCTGCTGAATCACGCGCACCAGGATGGGGATGTTGAACATGGTGAGCGCGACGGCGCCGGAGATGATGGAGTACTTCCAGCCCAGCTGCACCGAGAACACCAGAAAGCCGAACATGCCGACGACGATGGAAGGCAGCGAGGACAGCGTCTCGATGGCGGTCGAGGCGATGTCGCGAATGGGCCCGTCCGGCGCGTACTCAACCAGGAAGACCGCGCCGCCCAGGCTGATGGGCACCGAGATGACCAGAGTAATCAGCAGCAGGTAGAACGAGTCGAACAGCTGGTAGAGCACGCCGCCCTGGGTACCGTTAGCGCGCGCGGGCTGCGTGAGAAATCCCGGCTGGAACAGCGTCGAGACCCCCTCGAACAGGATATAGGCCACCATGGAGATGACGATGAGCATGACGATGGCAGCGATTGCCGTCAGCGCGCCCGTGGCAATGCGGTCCTGCTTTTGGACGCGCCCGAGCCTCGCCTCGTCGATATGGATGCGCGTGCTAGCCACGAGCCTTCGCCCCCTTGCGGCCAATGAGATGGATGATCAGGATGAAGATAAGGCTCATGCCCATCAGCAGCAGGCCAAGCGCCCACAGAACATCGTCCTGGGCCGAGCCCTCGGCATAGACCGCCATAGACGTGGTGAGCGTGGTGGTGATGGTGGACGCCGGCGACAGCAGCGACGTCGGCATGGCCTCGATGCCGCCGATAACCATGCGCACGGCGAGCGTCTCGCCAAAGGCGCGGGTCATGCCAAGGATGACCGCGGTCATGAGCGACGGCATGGCGGACTTGAGCACCACGTGCCAGATGGTCTGCCAGCGGGTGTAGCCCAGCGCGAGCGAACCCTGACGGTAGCTGTCGGGCACGGCGCGCAGGCCATCGACCGAAAGCGTGGTCATCGTCGGCAGGATCATGACGGCCAGCACGATGGCGCCGGGAAGGATACCCAGACCCGTGCTCACGTGGAAAACGCTCTTCATAAGGCCGACGACCACGTGAAAGCCGATCAAGCCAAAGACGACCGAGGGAATACCGGTCAAAAGCTCAATGAGCGGCTGAAAAACCTTGGAGCCAAACTTAGGATGAATCTCGACCGCAAAGACGGCAGAGCCGATGGCGATGGGCAGTGCGATGAGTGTGGAGAGCACCATGACCGCAAACGAGGTGACGATCAGGGGCAGGGCGCCAGTGTAGGGCAGGCCGTTTTCGGCCGTGTTGGCCAGGTCCCACTTGGTACCGGTAAAAAACTCGACGATCGAGACGCCGTCCTTGAGAAAAGCCGAGAGGCCCTTTTGGGCGACCATAAAGATGAGCGCGGCAACGACAAGCGTCACGAGCGCTACGCACGCACCCGTGACGCCCAGGCCCACGTTCTCAAGCTCGCGCTTTGGCAGCTGTTTTGCCATTGCAAACCTTTCCGGGGGCGATTACTTATTTAGCGGAGACCTTGCCACTGGCGTCCTTGACGACCTTCATGGCAGAGACGGGAATAAAGCCCTGCTCCTCGACGAGCTTGCCCTGGACGTCGTCGGAAAGCATGAACTCCAGGAAGGCCTTGGTGGCCTCGTCGGCGTCCTTGGAGCAGTACATGTGCTCGGTAGCCCAGATCTTGAAGGAGTCATCAGTGACATTCTTGCTCTTGGGCTCGACGCCCTCGACCTTGATGGCGTTGAACTTGGAGTCATCGAAGTGCGAGAAGTCGAGGTAGGAGATGGCGTTATCGGTGCTGCCCATCTGAGTCTGGACGTCGCCGGACTTGTCGAGCTCGGCGTCGCCCTTAAAATCGACGGCCTCGTCGCCAAAGACAGCCGCCTCAAAGGTGGCGCGGGTACCGGAGCCGGCCTTGCGGTTGAGGACGACGATAGTAGCGTCGTCGCCGCCAACCTCCTTCCAGTTGGTGATCTGGCCGGAGAAGATGCCCTTGAGCTGCTCGAGAGACAGGTCGTCGACCTTGACGTTTTTGGAGACGACGGGGCCCATGCCCACGACAGCGACCTCGTGGTCGACGAGGTTCTTGACCTGGTCGGCCTCGAGCTTGGTCTCGGCGAAGACGTCGGAGTTACCGATGGTGACGGTGCCGGCGGCAACAGCGGTAAGGCCCTTGCCCGAACCGTTGCCCGAACCGGAGATGGAGACGTCGGGGTTGGCATCCATGAACTTCTCGGCAGCAGCCTCGACGAGAGCCTGGAACGAGGAGGCACCGTCGTAGGTCACCTCGCCGGAGACGGACTCGGCAGCAGCGGCGCTACCCTTGTCGGCGGCTTCGGATGCGCCGGAGCCGCCGCAACCAACGAGACCGAGACCGACGATGCTGGCAAGACCACCAGCGAGGCCGAGGAACTGACGACGAGAATAAGCCTGATCGAGCATGATCTTCCTTTCATACATGCGACTCGCGGGCACCCTGCCCGCTTTGCTGTTTGGAAAGATACGGCCTCGAGCGGGCGACGACCGCCTTATCTGCGGTTTCTTACGGGCTATTGATAGACCCTTACCGCAAGCTCTGCCCAGCCTTTACAAACGGATAACAATCCAGCGCCGAACATGGCGCACCTTTTACACCAAAGGAACGTCCCCAATGACTACCCCACCGCAACAGAAAAAGCCCGGGCCGAAGCACCGGGCTCGTAATGCAAGTTTGTATCCAAGCAGGATATAGGGGTTTCCCAGGTGCCCGAGATTGCCCCGAAAGAGGAGCGCCGCGTACTTTGGTACGCAAGCGACGGTTTGAGGGGCAAGGTCGGGTGCCTGGGGAAGCCCTACAGCTCAAGTTCGTTGAGGCGCAGGATGGCCACGATGTAAATCTTGAGCGCCTGCTTGAGCTGGTCCTCGTTGGCGCACTCGTTGGGGCCGTGCATCTGACCGCCCCATGCGGGCAGCTCCAGGCCGGTCTCCTCGGGGCCAAACGATACGGCGCGGGCAAAGTTGCGCGCGTACGTGCCGCCGCCCATAGCAAAGGGCTCAGCATGCTTGCCCGTAAACTCGTTATAGGTATCGATAAGCGCCTTCACGGCCGGATCGTCGGCAGACACCGAGAACGGCACCTTAGCGCGACCCAGCTGACACGTCACGCCAAAACGGCCCACGAGCGGGTCGAGCTGCTCGCGGATGGTATCGGCACTCGTGCTGTCGGGGAAGCGCACGTCGATGACCTGCTCAATATGGCCATCCGCCACGCGGATGACGCCAGCGTTGCAGGTAAGCGGGCCAAACGCCGGACTCGTCGCATCGATACCCAGGCCGCGGCCATAGGCATCCGCATGCACAAAGGCCAGGAACTTGACGAACTCGTGCTCGGCAGGCGTCAGCAGGCGTTCGTCGCGTGCACCAAACGCGTCCTCGGCCTCGCGCAGATACGCCACGATCAGGCCGACGGCGTTAATCGTTCCCTCGGGCATCGAGGCATGACCGCCAATGCCATGGGCAAAAATCTGCGCGTGCCCGTTATCGAGCGCCGTAATCTCCAAGCGGTCGGCGTTCTCGACCGGCGCCGGCAGCTCATCGGCGGCAATCGCGAGCTCGCAGATGGACTGCGACGGAATGGCGTTGCTCGCCTCGGCACCGCTCCAGGACACAATGCGCCCGCCGTCGATCTTGGGGCTCACAAACGTCGCCCCAAACTGGCCCTTCTCGGCATTGCAGACCGGGAACTCGGCATCGGGCGTAAACAAAAAGTCGGGGTCTGCGTGGTTCTCCAGATAATGGTGAACGTCGGACATGCCCACTTCCTCATCGCAGCCCAGCAGCGCGCGAAAGGTATAGCGCGGCACAATGCCGTGCTTGAGCAGGTAGGCACCGGCGTAGAGCGACAACACCGCCGGACCCTTGTCATCAATCACGCCACGGCCGAGCAGCCATCCCTCGCGACGCTCCATCGCAAACGGGTCGGTGTTCCAGCCGGGGCCGGCGGGCACCACGTCCACGTGGCAGATGGTCGCGAGCTGCTTGTCGCCGCGACCCGGGATATCGGCAATGCCCACATAGCCCTCGTCGTCGCTCGTCTGGTAGCCGAGCTTTTGCGCAATGCCGAGCGCGCAATCGAGCGCATCACGAACCGGGCGGCCAAACGGCGCGCTAGGCTCCGCATCGGCAGCAACGGCTACGGACGGATAACTCACCAGCTGCTCGATATCGGCGACGACATCCTCCCAGACCTCGTCGACATACTCAGCGACGCTCTGCTCCACCTGATTCATGGACTGCCTCCTTACCAATGAGCGACGGGTACGCCCGCCCCTCACATCAAGTACTTATATAGCGAAAAGTTTAGCAAGCTCGGCCACCGAGTGCACCACTGCATCGGCACCCGCCGCCTCGTGCTCGCCCGGCGCCGCCGCGCCCGAATAGATACCAATGCACGGTACGCCCATTGCGTGCGCGCCCTCCACATCGTTAAAGCGATCGCCGATCATCACGGCATCGTCGGCCGTCGCGCCGAGCTCTGCCAGGGCATCGCGGACCGAATCGGCCTTGGTCTCGCGCCCCTGCGGCGGATTCATGCCAACCACCGCCTCAAACTGAGAAAGTCCCAGCTCTCCCACCATGTCGATACACTTTGCCTCCATGCGTGACGTCGCCACGGCCATACGCTTGCCTTGGGCGACCAACCCATCCAGCAGCTCGGGGATCCCGTCAAACACGGGATACTCCTCCGGTCCCAGTTCATCAAAAAAGGTACGGTACTCGTCGGCCACCACAAGCGACTCCTCGCGGGAAAAGCCATAAAAGTCGTGAAAGCTCTTCCACAGGGGCGGCCCGATCATGCGGCGCAGGTCACCCATCTGCGCCTCCGAAAACCCGCGCGCGGCCAACGTCTTGCGCGTCGAGGTCATCACCGCCCGGCCCGTATCGGCCACCGTGCCGTCAAAATCGAACAGCACAACCGGCCGCTCGCATAGCTGTAATGCCGCCATCGGCACTCCTCTTCCCCAGTTGATGATTTCCACACCGACACTTCAAACTGTTGACTATTCAACAATTGAACCTAGCAATGTAGAGCAACTCCACTATACTTGTCGCACTTTGCTCTCAGAAGGCGGCGCGAAAGCGCCCCAACGAAAGGTGCAATTATGTCTTTTGCCATCATAACCGACTCCACGTCGGACATCTCCCCCGCCCGCGCTCAAGAGCTCGGCATTTACGTGATTCCACTGCATGTGATTATCGAGGGCGAGGACCTGCTCGACCAGGTACAGATTACCGCCCAGGAGTACGTCGCGCGCATGGCCGGCTCCGAGCAGCTGCCGCACACCTCGCAGCCGAGTGCCGGCGAGTTCAAAGCACTCTTTGACCGCGTGCGTGCTGACGGCCACGACAGCGCCATCTTTATCTCGCTGTGCAGCGAGTGGTCCGCCTGCTATGCCAACGCCAGTTTGACGGCCGAGACCCACGAGCTCGACGTGCGCTGCATCGATTCGCGCACTGGCTCGGGCGCCGAGGGCCTGCTGGTGGAGTACGCGCTGGCCATGCGCGAAGATGGCCGCAGCCTGGACGAGACCGAGGCGCAGATCCGCGCGACGCTGCCCGACGCCCACCTGCTGCTGATTCCCCGCACGCTCGAGAATCTCGTTAAGAACGGCCGCGCGCCCAAGCTCGCCGGCCAGCTCACGCAAATGCTCAACATTCGCCTGGCCGTTTCGCCGGAGTGGAAATCGGGCGAGATCAAGGCAATCAAAAAGGGCCGCGGCGCCAAGCGCATCGTCGCCAACACCATGGCAGATTGCCTCGCGTTTTTGGACGAGCACCCGGGCTCAAGCGTGCGCGTGCTCACGACCGGCGCCACCGAGGAGCAGGAACTTGTCAACGAGGCGCTCGCGGGCCAGAACTACGTAGACGCCGGCACCGGCCCCATCGGCTGCACCATCGCCACCCACGTAGGCGTCGATGCCATAGCCATCAGCTACTGCCCCCTCTACCAGCCCATCCACTAGGGGCGCCTTTACCACTTGCGGTGGAATAGGGACTGTTTTTGGCTTATCAGCCGCAAATCAATCCCTATTCCACCGCAACTTAGAAGCAGTTCATTTGGGACGGGGCTAAAAAGACTGATATCAAACGTTTCAGACCAGTCTTTTTAGCCCCGTCCCATTTTGCCCACCTTACATCAGCCCGCTCAGGGCGATGTCGACGGCCTCATTGATGTCGTCGGTGATGTGCACGAGCTCGGGATCGAGCGGGCTAATCATACCGGCGTCCATCACCGGGCCGTTAAGCCAGTCGAATAGGCCCTGCCAGTACTCGCTGCCTACCAGTACAAGCGGCATGCGCTTGACCTTATGCATCTGCACCAGCGTGAGCACCTCGAACATCTCGTCGAGCGTGCCAAACCCGCCGGGAAACACGATGGCGCCCGAGCTGTATTTGACGAACATGGTCTTGCGCACAAAGAAGTAACGGAAGTCCATGCCGAGGTTCACGTATTTATTGAGCCCATGCTCGTGCGGCAATTCAATGCCCAGGCCAACTGACTTGCCGTTGACACTCGCCGCTCCCCTGTTGGCCGCCTCCATGATGCCGGGGCCGCCACCGGTGATAACCGCCACGCCGCGCTGGGCAATCTTACGGCCGACCGTGCGCGCCGCCTTGTAGGCCGGGTCCGTCTTGGGCGTGCGGGCACTACCGAAGATGGTCACCGCAGGCCCTAACTCGGCAAGTGCGCCAAAGCCATCGACAAACTCGGCCTGGATGCGCAGTACGCGCCACGGATCGGCATGCAGCCAGTCGGTCGACTCCTCGGGCGCCAGCAGGTTGGCGTAGGTGTTGTCCTTAGGAATCATGGGGCCGCGCATGACCACGGGGCCACGCCGATACGTCTCGTCGTAGGCCGGCTCGCCCTCGACGTTCTCATTCTTAATCATGGGTGCTCCTATCGAGAAAAAGAAAACGGGCGGGGTCGACGCCATGCGTCAAACACCCGCCCGAACATCAACTATTCGGTATGGTACCCACGATGCATCAAGTGCTTGCAAGCTATCGGTCAGCGGTCGTGGGGCCGGTGTCAGCAAATGTGACGACCGGCCGCCGCTCGCCCCTTGCCGTTGCCCGCGCTCTGCAAGCGCCCGCGCCGCTCTTAGTAGTCCACCGCCGCAGGGCTGTTCATCCAGTCACTCACAAACGCGCCGTAGCGGCCCTCGATAATGGCCTGGCGGGCACGCTGCATAAGGTTGAGCAGGTAGTAGATGTTGTGCATCGAAAGCAGGATGCCGCCGAGCATCTCCTTCTGCGTGACCATGTGGCGAATGAGCGCGCGGCTGTAGCCGCCCGTGCACACCGGGCAGGTGCAGGTGGGGTCGATGGGGCCGTCGTCGTGCGCAAAACGCGCGTTGCGGAAGTTGAGGCGACCCTCACTGGAGAATGCCGTGCCCATGCGGCCGGTGCGCGTCGGCAGCACGCAGTCGAACATATCGATGCCCACGCCCACGCCGCGCACGAGCGTCGTCGGGTTGCCGACGCCCATCAGGTAGCGCGGCTTGTGCTTGGGCATGTACTCGCTCACAAGCGGCGCCAGGGTCTCGAACATGGTCTCGTGGTCCTCGCCCACCGAGTAGCCGCCGATGCCGTAACCGGGGAAGTCGCCGCACTCCTCCAGATGGCGCAGAGAGCGCAGGCGCAGATCCAGATGCATGCCGCCCTGGACGATGCCAAAAAGCGCCTGGTCATCGCGGGTGTGAGCCTTGTAGCAGCGCTCGGCCCACATGCTCGACAGCTCCACCGCGCGCTCAACGTAGGCGCGCGTGGCGGGATAGCCCGGGCACTGGTCCAGCTGCATGCAGATGTCGGAGCCAAGCTTCATGGCGATTTCCATGTTGTCCTCGGGCGTCCAGAACACGTGGCGCCCGTCGTAGTCGTTGACGATAAAGCGCACGCCCTCGTCAGTGAGCTTGACGGCGTCGTTGTGGCTGAACACTTGGAAGCCGCCCGAGTCGGTAAGAATGGGGCCATGCCAGTTCATAAACTTGTGCAGCCCGCCCAGCTCGGCGATGGTGTCCTCGCCGGGACGCATGGACAGATGATAGGTATTGGCGAGCACGATCTGGGCGCCGAGCTGCTTGACGGTCTCGGTAGGGATACCCTTGACGTTTGCCTTGGTGCCCACGGGCATAAAGATCGGCGTCTCGATGTCGCCGTGCGGGGTGTGCAGCACGCCGGCACGCGCATGCGTCGTCGGATCCTCGGCGATCAGGTCGAATTTAGAAAGGCTCTGGTCCATAAACTGGAACTCCTTGGTTGCGGTTCATACGCAAACCATTATACGGGCAACCCGCAAGAAGCACCGACTCGACAGAAACTGGTGCAAAGGGGTCATAGTCATTGGGGACGTTCTTAAACGACTAGTCGTTGGGAACAGTCTTCAGCGCCACCTTGCAAAGGAGTGTCCCAATCTGCCGACACTTAGGGACTGTCCCCAAGTGCCGGCAAGAGTGTCCCTTTCGACCAGTCATTTAAGAACGTCCCCAATGACTACATCCAACGGATCATTTCCGACAGACACTATGACCCAATCCGAGGGCACTAAAAAGATAGGAGCCCCCGCTCGTGACCGCGGGTCGGGGCTGCGACAATGATGTTGAAGTGCCATAGGCGCAGCCGCGCCGCAACGAGGTTGGGAGGCTCCCATGCCAAAGTATTCTACCGCGTTCGGGATGGACGTCCACCTGAGGTCGACCACCGTCTGCGCCCTCGACGCGGACACCGGCGAGGCCGTGACGAGGAGGTTCCCCGGCAACCCCTGGGGCGAGATCGCCGGGTGGATGGATGGGTTCCCCGGGCCGTCGCTCGCGGCCTACGAGAGCGGCTACCTCGGCTTCGCCCCGCAAAGGGGGCTCGCCGGGCTCGGCGTCGAGTGCGTCGTCGCCGCGGTCTCGAAGATCCCCAGGTCGGCCGCCGACTCGGCCTCCAAGAACGACAGGAACGACGCCGCCAGGATGGCCAAGGCGATACTCGCCCACGACATCTCCCCCGTATGGGTCCCCTCCCCCGAGGTCGAAGGCATCAGGGACCTCGCCGGCGCCTACGACGGGGCGACCGCGCGCCTGGCGACCGCCAAGCAGCGGCTGCTCGCCTTCCTCGCAAAGCGGGGGTTCGTCTACGGCGGCACCACGCCCGCCGGCAACCCGAGGAAGTACTGGACCTACGACTTCCTGAGGTGGCTCGACAAGGTCAGGCCGGAGGACGATGGCGGGGTTCGGACGCTCGCCGCCCTGAGGAACGAGGTCGAGGCCGCGGCGGAGGCCCGGGCGGACCTGCTCTCCGAGTACAGGGCCGCCGTGGATGCCAGCCCGATCGCCGCGGAGGTGGCCGCCCTCCAGTCGATCAAGGGCTGCGCCTTCGCGCTGGCCGCAGCCTTCTCGGCCGAGGTCGGCGACTTCACGAGGTTCCGCTCCGGAAGGCAGGTCACGGCCTATTTCGGCCTCGCGCCGAGTCAGAGGTCGAGTGGCGACTCCGTGCGGCTCGGAGGCATCAGCGGCGCGGGCAACGCGCTCGTGAGGAAGCTGGCTGTCGAGGGGTCCTGGAGCTACGTCCAAGCGAACCACCAACCGAAACTGATGCCCAAGGGCAGCGGCGTCCCGCTCGAGGTAAGGATGCACGGGAGGAAGGGGTCCGAGCGCCTGCTCCGGCGGCGCGAGGAGATGCTCGCCCGCGGCATGCCCGCGGCGAAGGCCAACGCGGCCACCGCGGCCGAGCTCGTGAGGTGGCTCTGGGCCCTCGGCATGATGTGCCGGGAGGGCGCGGAATAGACATAGCCCCCGTCCCGGCGAGCCGGGCGGCCTTCGGGGATACCCCCTATTTCGCTGTGCGCGCGGAGCCCTCCGCATGCGCCTCGACAGACTTGGGGAACCCCGCCGAAGGAATGGAGTGCGGGCCGACAGAACGGTATCCGCGGATATGAGACTGAGCCGAAGGCGTCGACGACATGCCGGGGGCGGACCGGGACGGGTTAACGGCAGGCCCCGCCGACCGATTGCAAGCGGTCGGCGGGGCCATTGTGGCTCTTGACAGCGGATTGGGTCATATGAGCGAGCGGGCCGCATTTGAGACAAGGTGGCGTGAAACGAAAGGGCGCTGACCTTCCGGTCGCGCCCTTGAAGTTGAACGTCAGATTGTCCAAATGCGGCCCGCGCAGCGTCGGCTGGTCCGCCGTTCGTTAGAACGGCGGAACCTGAGACGTAACCCCTAAGGACGCTGACCCATGCCACCCTCGAGGGTGACGGTCTCGCCGTTCATGTACTTAAAGTCGGGACCGCAGAGCTGAACGACCACGCGGCCGATCTCCTTCTCGACGTCGCCGTAGTGACCAGCCGGCGGCATGTGCACGTTGGCCTTGAACGCCTCGGGATAGGCATCCTGGAAGTTCTCGAGCGCAGCGGTCCAAGCAAGCGGGCAAACGATGTTGACGTTGATGCCGTCCTTGCCCCACTCGTTGGCGGCAACGCGGGTCAGGCCGCGGATGCCCTCCTTGGCGGCAGCATAGCTGCACTGGCCATAGTTGCCAAACAGGCCGGCGCCCGAGGCGAAGTTGACCACGGAGCCCTTGGTCTCCTTCAGGTGCGGATAGGCCTTCTGCATGTACAGATAGGTAGCATACAGACCGGAGTAAATGGCCAGGTTAAACTGGTCCATGGTGTGATCGGCGATGGTCACGCCCGAGGCGCTGGCCTGAGCATTGTTGACGACGGCGTCGATGCGGCCGAACTCCTCAATGGCCTTGTCGATGACGTTCTGGACGACGGCCTCGTTGTCCTGACCAGCCGAGACATCGGCCTGAACAGGCAGAACCTTGACACCGTACTCGGCCTCGAGAGACTCCTTGGCGGCCTCGAGCTTGGCGACGTTGCGGCCGGTGATGACGAGGTTCGCGCCCTCCTTGGCAAAAGCGATATCGATGCCGTAGCCGATGGAGCCAGCGGAACCGTCCTTAAGCGTGGCCTTGCCGCCGCCGGTGACGATCACGGTCTTACCAGTGAAAAGTCCCATACAAAGTCCTTTCAAATCGCGACGGGCCCACCCGCCGACTGCGCGCATCCAACTTCACGCGCCAAAAGCTGAAATGCAACTTTAGCGGGTTCAAGTGAAAAATAAAGCCCATGGCAGGCGAACGGCGCAACGTCTTTCGGCGAAGGGAATGTCAAGTAAAAATTGAATAGAGCGGCCGAGTTTTTGTTAACGCGACGAGCCATCGAACACGTTTTGAAACTTTGCTGCAGAGCGCGGGATGTCGGCGCGAGACTTTATCATAGGGTGACAAACAACGATGAGGAGCACATGCCTATGACAGACGAGCTGGACCCCCAGACTCAAGAGCATATTGATGATCCCGCAGACGTCACCACAGATACTGACGCTGTGACCTGCGATGGCACCGACGTCGACGGCCCCATCTTGGACGAAAGCGCTACGGCGGAAACCCTCGAATCAGAAAACGTCGATGAGCAAAACGACGATGCGCCCGCTCAGGACGACGCCCCTGTACAGGACGACGCCCCGCAAGCAGCGGGCCCCATCGAGGTGTCTTCGGAAGAAGAGCTCGATGCCGTCATGGACTCCATGATGGATGCTGTCAAAGCGATGAAAGACGCCGTCGCCGATGCCGATATCGATGCCGAGGAAGAGGAGGCCGCCGAGGCGGCCTCGACCTTTGTGCCCGGCGAGACTCCGGTTGCCGACCAGGGCAGCACCATGCCCTCGTTTCTGCAGCTCGAGCACCCCACGATTGGCGCCGATGCGGTCGATCCGCACGCAGCAGGCTTTTCTGTGGTCGAGGGCGGTACCGGCAATATCGCCGCGCCGCAGGCTGCCGATGCGGACGCTGCCGACACCGCTCGCCCGACCGCCCCGCACTCCCCCGCCGCGAGCCGCGATCTGGGGACCGCTGTCTCGAACACTGCGAACGCCGTGGGCACCTTTATCGCCCAGGGTGCCTCGGCCATGCGCGAGATGAACGCCGCGAAAAAGGCACTTGCCGATGCCCGCGCCCACCTGGCCGAACTTGAGCAGCGCATTGCCGATCAGGCCGAGGAACTCGAGACGCGCCAGGATATCGCAGGCCGCTACGAGCAGATCGTCGCCGACCAGCGTCAGGCGATCGCCACAGCGCAAAAGACCGCTGCGGCAGCCGAAATCGATCGCGATGTCCATGCTTCCAAAGTAGCAGAGCTCAAGGGTCAGCTCGAACAAATGAAGACAGAGGATGACGCGACCGAGCTCCGCCTGAAGGCCGCGCTCGATGCCGTGGAGGCCCGCGAGGCGAGCTCGCGCGAGACCGGCAACCGCCTCGTTCGCCGTCTTGAGGATTCCAAGCGCATCCGCGACAAGGTGCAGGCCGAGCGAGACGCCGGCATTGCCGCCGCACAACAAACCGTCGACGCCACGCGCGCCCAGCTCGAGACACTGCGTCATGAGTATGCCGAGCTGCAACGCAATCCCTCGGCAAATCCCGCCAACTATACGGTGCGCACCAGCGAGCTCTCGATGCAGATCTCCGACACGGCAGATGCCCTGCGTAAAGCCGAAGAAGATGTCCCGCGTATCACCGCCGACCTTGAACACTCGCTTGCCGCAGCCGAGCAGGCCGTCGAACAGGCGCAGGCCCCCATTGCCGAAGCCAAACGCGCGCACCAAGCCGTGACGGCAGAGGCCGATGCCGCGCGCGACGAGCTGCAGACCGCAAAAACCGCCGCTGCAACGCGCCAGCGCGAACTGCGCGAGAAGATCGCCGCCGAGGACAAGGCACGCCGCGACCAAGAGCAGAGCATCGCCAACGCCCAAGCAGATGCCGCACATGCGCAGTCGATCATCGAACAGGCGAACGAAGTACACGACCACCCAGAGATTACTGAGTCGCTTGCAGGATCCTTGGCCCGAGACAAAGCCGAACACGCCGAGACCGAGCGAGAGGTTACCCAGCTCGAAGCCACCGAGGACGCGGTGCGCGAGCGTACCCGCGACTCACGCATCAAATTCACCGGCGCCATCGTCTGCATCGTCGCCGCAATCCTGGCGATCATCCTAGTCTGGCTGTTCGCGAGCAAGTAGTCATTTAAGAACGTCCCCAATGACTACAAGGAGTGTCCCAAACTGCCGGCAGAAAAGGAACGTCCCTAACTGCCGCATCCGGAGCAAGACAACGCCGCAGGTAGAGGACGGACAGCGAGCGGGCCGCATTTGAGACAAGGTGACGTGAAACGAAAGGGCGCTGACCTTCTGGTCGCGCCCTTGAAGTTGAACGTCAGATTGTCCAAATGCGGCCCGCGCAGCGTCGCCCGGTCCGCCGTTCGGCAGAACGGCGGAATCTTCCTGGTCATGCCGCCGAAGTTGAAAGGCAGATTGCCGCTCTGGCGGGTTTGCAGCGTCGACCGGTTACGGCGTTTGTAAAACGCCGTAACCTACTGAATGAGCATTGCGTCGCCAAAGCTGAAGAAGCGGTAGCGCTCCTCGATGGCGGCGGCGTAGGCATCCATGATCTGGTCGCGGGAGGCAAGCGCGCTTACGAGCATCATGAGCGTGGAGCGCGGCACGTGGAAGTTCGTGATCAGCGCGTCAACCACGTGATAGGTCGAGCCGGGCATGAGGTAGAGCTGCGTCGTCGCATTCTCGCGCACCACGATGTCACCGCGGCCGAGCGTGTCGGCCCCGTCCTCGCGGCCCTCAAAATAGCGCGCCGTCACAGCCGGATCGGACACCGGCGCGTCCGCGTCAAACGCGCTCTCGAGCGAGCGCACTGCGGTAGTGCCGACGGCGATCACACGATGGCCCTCGGCCTTCGCCTTATGCACAGCGTCGACAACCTCCTGCGACACGTGGTAGCGCTCGGTGTGCATCACGTGCTGTGTAGGGTCGTCCTCCTCCACCAGACGGAAGGTATCGATACCCACCTCGAGCTCGACGGCGGCAAACTTCGCACCCTTGGCCTCGATAGCGGCCATGAGCTCGGGAGTAAAGTGAAGACCCGCCGTAGGAGCGGCAGCCGAGTGCTCCTCCTTCATGGCGTAGACGGTCTGGTACTTCTCGGGATCGCCCTCGTAATCGGTAATGTAGGGCGGCAGCGGCACGTGGCCGGCAGCGTGGATGGCCTCGTCGAGCGTGCGCGGGTCGCCGGCGGCATTGCAACCGGCCGGCTCAAAGCGCACCAGACGGCCACCGCGGCTATCGGTAACAAAGTCGACGACCTCGGCCGTCAGCACCACGGGCGCGCCCTCGGGCGCATGGGCGCCGCCCGCACGATACTCAATCTGAGCACCGGGCTTCAGGCGCTTACCCGGCTTGACCAGGCACTCCCAAACGTGACCCAGCGGATCCACATCCTCGCGGCGCTTGAGCAGCAGCGTCTCGACCACGCCGCCCGAGCCGGCCTTGCGACCGATCAGGCGGGCCGGCATCACGCGCGTCTTGTTGATGACGAGCACGTCGCCCGGCTCGATATAGTCGATGATGTCGCGGAAGATGCGGTGCTCAACGGTACCGCCGTGCTCCAACGGCGTTCCCGCCCGGGAGCCCTTGCGATCCACCACCAACAGGCGGCAGGAGTCGCGCGGCTCGGCAGGAGCCTGTGCAATCAGTTCCTCAGGAAGGTTATAGTCAAAATCATCGGTACGCATAGACACGTCGGATACTCCTTATATAGCTAAAGTCCGCTCTACATCCTAGCAGGCTGACGTCCCAAGTGAACTACTTTTTGGCGGCTTTGCGCTCGTCGCGGATGCGGGCGCGGTCCATGGCCGCCTCGACGGCCGAGAATCGGCAGCCGCAGTAGTTCTGCCGATACATGCCCAGCTCGCGCGAACGGCGTGTCGCCTCGGGGTAATACGGGCGAAAATCGCGAATCACCGGGGTGAGCCCATGTGCCGCCGCCAAGCGCTCAAGCACGTCATTGCAGGTATCGAACAGCTGGTACGGCGAGACGGCGAGCGTCGTGCCCACAAACTCAAACCCGCGCTCCTGGGCCACGCGGCACGCCTCGGCCAAGCGCAGGGCATAGCACGCGCGACAGCGACGAGGCCGATCGGCGCCCAGCGGTGCCACGCCGGCCTCCCAGCGCTTCCGGTCCTCCCCCGCCTCGATAAGCTCGATGTCGCCATCGGCACACCACCGGCGCAGCTCGTCCAAACGCCGCTGCCATTCATCGTGAGGCTGAATATTGGGGTTTGTCCAGCAGATTGTGGGCTCAAACCCTTCCTCGCGCAGCAGGCGGACCGGCTCAAGCGAGCACGGCGCACAGCACGCATGCAGCAACAACGGCTTCATCGACATCTCCTCACCCAAAAAAGCGCACGCCGAAGGACGTGTCCTCGCAGGCAACAATGCGGCGGTCGCGCAAGATGGTCCGCACGTAATACCAGTCGCCCACACAGCCCGACAAATGCAAGCCGGCCGCCAGGTAGCACAGCAGCGGATGGCCCGAAAACGCAAACCCCAGGGCAAGCGTTGTCGTCACAACAACCGTCGGTGCCAGGCAAACCGCCACGTACCGCCGGCGAGAATACACAACGCCTTCGGCGCAGGCATAGATCATCGCTGTCTCGCGATTCGCCCCAAAGGTCACCTTCGCGCCCGCAGGCGCCAGCAGCTTAAAAAACACACCGTGCACCAGCTCGTGCACGGCGAACGACGCCATTGAGATCGCAGCCAAGCCGACTATCCAGCCCACGACCGCCGTCCAACCGCCCGCGTCAGCCGCATCCAGGTCCGCGGGTCCGCCCAGCAGCATAAACACCGGCACCAGGCACACGGCAAATGCGCCGAGCACGGCCATCCCCCACACAAAGCAGGCGTGCAGAAAATCCTCGTCCTCAAACGCATGTATGTTGGAAATCTCATTCATAGCATCTTAGGATAGCGCCCCTGCCACGTACCCGTCCGCATGTGCGATAATGTCGAACGATATGCACGAATTGACCACCGCGTCGCCAGGCCTTGCGCCCGGCCGCGCTCTCACCATATGCGAAGGAGTCCCATGGCATCCAAATACTCCATGAACAACCGTCCCAGCTGGCCTCGCCGCGCCATCGTTACCGCCGGCGAGCCCTACGGCAACAAGGGCCTTCACTTTGGCCACGTCGGTGGCGTCTTTGTCCCGGCCGACTTCTTCGCCCGCTTCCTGCGCGACCGTCTGGGCCGCGAGAACGTCATCTTCACCTCGGGCACCGACTGCTACGGCTCGCCCATCATGGAGAGCTACCGCAAGCTCAAGGAGAACGAGGGCTACGACAAGTCCATCGCCGAGTATGTCGAGTCCAATCACTCCCGCCAGGCCGCGACCCTCAACAACTACAACATCAGCTGCGATATCTACGGCGGCTCGGGCCTTGAGCCGGCTGCGCAGATTCACAACGAGGTGACCGCCGAGATTATCGAGCGTCTGCACGAACAGGGCACCATCTCCAAGCGCTCCACGCTGCAGTTCTACGACGCCAAGGCCGGCACGTTCCTCAACGGCCGCCAGGTGATCGGCCGCTGCCCCATCCAGGGCTGCAAGTCCGAGAAGGCTTATGCCGACGAGTGCGACCTGGGTCACCAGTTTGAGCCCGAGGAGCTCATCGCGCCCAAGAGCCAGCTCACCGGCGAGGTGCCCGAGCTGCGCCCGGTAGACAACCTCTACTTCGACCTGCCGGCCTACCTCGACTTTATGAAGACCTACACCGCCAAGCTCGCCCAGAACCCGCAGGTTCGTTCCGTGGTCTCCAAGACCATGGAGGAGTGGCTGCTGCCGGCACAGCTCTATATTCAGAACAAGTTCCGCGAGGCCTTCGACGCCGTCGAGGACCAGCTGCCCGAGCACACCGTGCTGGAGCCCGAGGGAAACAAGAGCAGCTTTACCGTCACCTTCCCCAGCTGGAAGGAGCGCGACGACGCCCATGCGGTGCTTGCCAACGGCGGCGTGCGCTTCCGCAGCGGCAAGGCGCTCGTGCCCTTCCGCATCACCGGCAACATCGACTGGGGCGTTCCGGTGCCCGAGGTCGATGGCGTCTCCGACGTCACCTGCTGGTGCTGGCCCGAGAGCCTGTGGGCGCCCATCAGCTATACGCGTACCGTGCTCGCGCGCGATGCCAAGGCCGCCGGCGTGACCGAGGGCGTCGCCGCCCAGGATGCCGCCCTCATGGGCGAGCCCGCTGCCGACTCCACGCAGGTGCCCGCGCCCACCTACCAGCACAGCTCGCTCGACTGGCGCGACTGGTGGTGCTCTGACGACGCTCAGATCTACCAGTTTATCGGTCAGGACAACATCTACTTCTACTGCATCGCGCAGACCGCCATGTGGGAGGCCCTAGGCTGGAACCTCACGCAGAGCACCGTCAGCGCCTGCTACCACCTGCTCTACATGGGCAAAAAGGCCAGCTCGTCCTCGCAGACTCCTCCCCCGCCGGCAGACGACCTACTCAACCACTACACCTGCGAGCAGATGCGCGCGCATTGGCTGTCGCTCGGCCTGTCCGAGAAGCCGGTGAGCTTTAGCCCCAAGGCATACGACACACGTGTGACCGGCAAGGACAAGGACGGCAACGAGGTACGCGCCTGCGACGACAAGCGCGTCATCGATCCGGCCCTTAAGGAGAGCGCGCTGTTGACCGGCGTGTTCAACCGCTTGGCCCGCAGCTGCTTCTACGGCGTCGCCGTCAAGGAGGGCGACGAGAGCCCCTGCCGCAACGGCTGCATCCCCGCTGGTGCCGCTTCTGACACCGTGGTCGAAGCCGCCCAGCAGGCAGCCCTTGCCTTTGAGCAGGCCATGTACAAGTTCGAGACGCACCGCGCGCTCGCCGTGTGCGACGACTACCTGCGCGCTGCCAACAAGCGCTGGAGCGATGCCTCCAAGGCCGCCAACAAGCTCGAGGGTAACGAGGCAAACGCCGCAATGACGCAGGCCCTCGTCGACGCCTTTACCGAGCTGCGCGTGGCGACCGTGCTCATGCACGGTATTGTGCCGGCCGGCTGCGAGCTCATCTGCGAATACTTCGACGTCGATCCGGTCGCCTTCTTTAGCTGGGATAACATCTTTGCCTCCACGGACGAGTTCGTGGAGAGCCTGGGTGAGAAGCCCGGCGAGCACCGCGTAAAGCCGCTGCCCCCGCGTTTCGACTTCTTTAGCAAGCACGAGAGCCAGTACTAAAACACTCGACATGCAATGGAATGGGAAGGAAAGACGGATGTCCAAGCCGCGTCGTCGTAAGCAAAAAAAGCAGGTCAAGCCCGAGCTCAAGCTTAGGCAATTTGCTGCTACCGAGCTTTCCGACCGGCTTGCCGCCCAACACTCCGCCGCCGGCCTGCCGCGCTTTATGGTCGACACGGTCGCCGGCGCCTATGCCCCCACCGATGCCGAGCTCATGATCGAGGGCTTCGGCGCCGCGGCCACACGCCCGGTCACGCTGCGCGCCAACACGCTCAAGGCAACCGCCGAGGACATCGTTGCGGCGCTCGATGCCGCCGGCATCGCGCACCAAACCGTTACCTGGTATCCGGACGCCTTTATCCTGCCCGAGGCCCAGGTTTCCGATCTGTGGGATCTCGACATCTATCGCGACGGAAAGATCTACCTACAGAGCCTGTCGTCCATGATGCCGCCTTTGGTGTTGGGCGCCCAGGCAGGCGAGGACATCCTGGACATGTGTGCGGCCCCCGGTGGAAAGACGACGCAGATCGCCGCCCTCACCCAGGGCCAGGCGCACCTCACAGCCTGCGAGATGAGCATTCCCCGCGCCGAAAAGCTCGAGTCAAACCTCCATCGCCAGGGTGCCAAAAACGTGCCCGTTATGCGCATCGACGCACGCGAGCTCGACGAGTTCTTCCGCTTCGACCGCATCCTGCTCGACGCCCCCTGCACCGGCACGGGCACCGTCATCAGCGGCAACGAGAAAAGTCTGCGCGGCCTCACCGAGCAGTTGTTGAGCAAGTGCGCCCGCGCGCAGCGAGCACTTCTGGACCGCGCCATGGGAGCCCTCAAACCGGGCGGCACGCTCGTCTATTCCACCTGTTCGATCATGCCGCAGGAAAACGAGGACGCCCTGCAAGAGGCCCTCGACAAGCACATGGATTGCGAGCTTATCCCCCTCGATGGCACGCCGAGCGAAAGTGAAACGCAACGTGCTCAGGAAGCTGGCGAAGAGCCACACATCGAGAGCAACGCTCTCACCGAGGCCATCGCCGCCGGCCACGTCTCGTCCGTCGCCAACGGTATGCCCGGCACGCTGACCATTCCGCCCAGCCGCGACTTTGAGGGCTTCTACATTGCCCTGATCCGAAAACGCAGCTAGCGCACGGATCCAAAACTCAGCAAGCTATTTCTGTGCGCGTTTGCCCTGCTGGTCGCGATGCTGTTTAAGCATCGCACGCTCCTTGCGCTCGGCCCTTTTGCCCTTAATGGCCGTGACCACAAAGTAGATGACCGCGGCGGCAACGATTGCGCCCACACACAGGCCAATCGAGCCAAACATTGCTGTCAATTCCATACCGCGTCACCTCTCTTTTAAACGGGACTTTCAAGATAACACCTCGATCCCCGCCATCACAGCTCCTTCACGTTCGTCAGCCCTTCGGTCTAACGGATGGCGCGGCGGGGAAAAATCAACTCGTCAAACGATTTAGCATTCGCAATTCCGGCTGCATAGCGCCGGCCATTATCACATAGAATCGAGCCTCCATGGATACCCTCAACGATCTAAATGAGCGCGTCGACGCCTTCGTCGGCACCAGCTCCTTCGACACGCCTGCCGCGGCAAACGACCAAGCTCCCATCGATGTACCCGCCGAGGTTCACGAGGACATCGTCGCCTCGGTCGATTTCTCCGAGGTCGAGCTCGCAGACGAGTTCACCGAGCCCCAGGTAGCCGTGACCCCCAACGGACTGCTCCCCATGGAGCCGCTGCCCATCGACGGGCGTTTGCGCAAGGCGGCCCTTCGCATGCCCGACGAGATCGAGGAGGCCAGCGGCTTTACGCTCTTCGGCCGACGCATCAAGTCGCTCATTTACACCACCGACGTCGCGGTTATCCGCAACTCCAACGCCGATGCCGTCTTTGCCGTTTACCCCTTCACGCCGCAGCCGGCCATTACGCAGGCGCTGCTGACCGTCGCCGAGTGCCCGGTCTTTGTAGGCGTGGGCGGCGGAACTACGACCGGCAAGCGCTCCGTGCAGATGGCAGCCGTCTCAGAGATGCAGGGCGCGGCGGGCTGCGTGGTCAACTCCCCCGCTACTGCCGAGATGGTCGAACACATCACCAACATCGCCGACATCCCCGTCATCGCCACGGTCGTTCGCTGCGACGACGATGCCCACGCCAAGGTGCGCGCCGGCGCCAAGATTCTCAACATCGCCGCCGGCAAGAACACACCCCAGGTCCTACGCGAGCTGCGCGAGCGCTATCCCAACCTGCCGCTCATCGCGCCGGGCGGCAAGACGCCCGAGAGCATTCGCGAGACCATCGCCGCCGGCGCCAACGCCATCATCTGGACGCCGCCTTCGGCCCAGCAGCTACAGACCGACATGATGCAGCGTTATCGCAAGATGAAGGAAGACGCCACACCTGTCATCTCGCGCGACGATGTGCCCATTATCGACCAGGTCGCCGCCGCCGAGGTCAGCCATGTCGAGAACATGAATCCCGACGTGCCGATTCCCGACGAAGTCATCGAGCGCGTCGCTTCGATCCACGAGCGCGTCGAAGAGCATCGCGCCAACCGCGGCCTCAAGCCGTCACTGCACGGCTTCTTCTTCCGCGGAAAGAAACGCTAATCGTAACAGCAAGGCCCGCCCCACAAACGTGAGGCGGGCCGTTTTCGTTTGAGCAATCATGCAGCGACGTGATGGGGCAAATTAATCCACGCGCTTGTCGCCCATAAAGAAGAGCGCCACCGTACCGGGTCCGGTATGCGAGCCAATCAGAGTACCGATGTCATTGATCTCAATCTTGCCTTTAAGCTGCGGAACCTGTTCCTCAATCAGCGCCGCAACTGCCTCGGCATCCTCGCGGCACGCCGAGTGCGACATGATGCACTTACCCGAATAATCCGTACCGCCCTGCACGTGTGCCATCATGGTCTTAGCCATCTCGGAAATCGCGCGCTTCTTGGTGCGAATCTTCTCACGCGGCGACAGCTTACCTTCGCAATCGACCGTCATAAGCGGGCAAATCTTAAGCGCCGTGCCAATGATCGCGCTCGCAGCCGAAATGCGACCGCCTCGTAGGTAGCTCGACAGATCGGTCGAGAAGAACCAGTGGTGCAGGTTGAGTTTGTGCTCCTCAATCCAAGCGGCCGTCTCGTCGAGTGAAGCCCCGCTATCGCGCACATCGGCGGCATATTCCAGCAACAGACCAAAGCCCGAAGACGCCCCCAGCGAATCGATGACGCGCACCTTGCCGCCCTCGGGATAGCGATCCGCAAGCATCTGCGCCGCGACGCAGGCCGATCCATACGTGCCCGAAATACCCGACGACAACGTCAGGTGCAGCACGTCTTTACCCTCGGCAACAAACGGCTCCCAAAACTCCTCGTACTCACCCACGCTCACCTGAGACGTCTTGGGCATGGCGCCCGCGGCAATCTGGGCAAAAAACTTGTCCGGCGTAATCGACTGATACAGATCGTCCGTATAGACAACATCGTCGATCTCGTAATGAAAACACACGACAGGGATATTGCGCAACGCAAAGAACTCACGGGTTCGGTCGGCGGCGGATTCACAGGTCAGGACATAATCACTCATATGAGGCTCCTTACTCATTGCTGCGCAAATTATCGCACAGTGAGCCTACATGCGGTACATATGTCCACTATTTACCAAATCTAACCAAAAATAGTGAACATCTTTACCACCATCGTCTCCACCGGCCCCACGCATAAATATCTGAGAAAACACCCTCTGTCGTCTCCACCCAACCAACACATCTACCTTCACTAAATCGATTTACCAAACCATTCAGCCGACAATTCAGCCGCTGGCGCAAAATCGAAACAAAAGCGGCGCATACTGATAAACGTTTGACGCTGTTTATCAGTTTTACCAGCCCCATCGGAAGGTGTTTCATGGTCGCATTCGATCGCAACCCGCAAGACTTCAAGTATCTGCGCCTGCTGTCGAGACAGTTCCCCACCGAACAATCCGCATTTACCGAAATTATCAACCTCTCGGCCATCCTCAACCTACCCAAGGGCACCGAGCATTTTATGAGCGACGTGCATGGTGAGTACGAAGCCTTTATGCACATCCTCAACAACTGCTCGGGCGTCGTGCGCGAGCATGTCGACGAGATTTTTGGCGACACGCTCACCTTTGAGGAAAAGGGCGAGCTGTGCACGCTCATCTACTACCCGCGCGAGAAGATCGAGCTGGTCCGCAGCCAGCGCGAGGACTCGCCCACCTGGTACAAGACGATGCTTGACCAGCTCATCATGGTCGCTCGTTCGCTTTCAAGCCGCTACACGCGCTCCAAAGTGCGTAAGGCCATTCCGCGCGATTACGCCTATATCATTGACGAGTTGTTGCACACGCACCCGGACGAGAACAACTATCGCGTGCGCTATCACGAGCGCATCGTGGAGTCCATCCTGGAGACCGCCAGCGCCGACGACTTTATCGAGTCGCTCGCCTCGCTCATCAAGCGGCTGGCCGTCGACCACCTGCACCTGGTGGGCGACATCTTCGACCGAGGCGGCGGCGCGGCCAAGATTATGGACCGCCTGCTCACCTACCATTCGCTCGATATCCAGTGGGGCAACCACGACCTGCTGTGGATGGGCGCTGCGGCCGGTGAGCCCGCCTGCATCGCCACGGTGCTGCGCAACAACCTACGCTACGACAATTACGAGATCCTCGAGAACGACTACGGCATCTCGCTGCGCGAGCTTGTGGCCTTTGCCGATGCCACCTACACCGCCGGTGAGCCCATCACCCCGCTAATCAAGGCCATCAACGTGCTGCTCTTTAAGCTCGAGGGCCAGATTATCCAGCGCCACCCCGAGTTCGATATGACCGACCGCCTGTTACTCGACAAGATCGACCACGACACCGGCACGGTCACGCTCGCCGACGGCAGCGTATGGCCGCTCACGACCAACGACTTCCCCACCGTCGATCCGGCGGACCCCTATACGCTCACGTCTCAGGAGCAGCACATCATCGACAAGCTCGTGTCCGAGTTTGTCACCGCCGATCACCTGCATCGCCATATCGATTTCCTCTATTCCCACGGCTCGATGTACAAGGTCGCCAACGGCAACCTGCTCTTCCACGGCTGCGTTCCGCTCAACGAAGACGGCACCTTTAGCAGCATGAACTGTCTGGGCACCTGGCACGCTGGCCGCGATTATCTCGATTTTTGCGACCACATCGCCCGCCGCGCCTGGCGCGTGGGCGACTGCGACGCCCTCGACTGGATGTGGTACCTGTGGATTGGCTTCAATTCACCCGCCAGCGGACGCTTAGTGCGCACCTTTGAGCGCGCCTATATCGCCGATAGGAGCACCTGGGTCGAGCCGATGGACCCGTACTTTACGCTTACCAAGTCGCCCTCGGTCTGCGATGACATCATGCGCGAGTTTGGCGTCGCGCCCATGGCATGTTCGCCGACCGGACACATCATCAACGGCCACACGCCCGTTAAAACCACCAAGGGTGAGCAGCCCATCCGCGCCGAGGGCAAGCTGCTGGTCATCGATGGCGGCTTCTGCCGCGCTTACCATCCCAAGACGGGTATCGCCGGCTATACGCTCATCTCGAGCTCGCGCGGCTGCCGCCTCAAGTCGCACCGGGCCTTTACGACGGTTGCCGAGGCACTTACGCGCAACGTGGACATCGAAAGCGAGACCAACCGTTTTGACCAAGCAGACCGTCGCCGCATGGTGAGCGACACCGATACTGGCGCCAAGATTCGCAGCCAGATCCAGGATCTGCGCCAGCTGCTCGATGCATATAGAAACGGTGCTATCGAAGAGCGCGTCTAGCCCCACCCGCGGGGATTGGCTAAACTTGCTGAGTTTGTCATCCCCACGGCGTCCCCGCGCCACCCTAAGGCAGGTACCATGCAAAAGCTCCTTGCGCAGATCATGAAATTTGGCGTCGTCGGTGTCATTGCCACGGTTATCGACTTTGGCATTATGAATCTGCTCCACTACGGTCTGGGCCTCAACATCCTAATCGCCAACACCAGCGGCTTTATCATCTCACTCATCTTTAACTACCTCGCAAGCATGAAGTACGTGTTTGCGCACAAGGAAGGCATGAGCCGCCGCCGCGAGTTCATCATCTTTGTCGCGCTGTCCGTGATCGGTTTGGTGCTCAACGACGGCATCGTGCTGGCGCTCAACGCCGGCCTGGGACTCGAGGCCAATATCGCCAAGATCTGCGCCACCGCGCTTGTCATGGTCTACAACTTTGTGACCCGAAAAATCTTCCTGGAGGGCGACGAGACAAAATAGCTCGAAACCCCTGCAGCATTACGGCGCCCACGGACGACGCGCACTCAGCGCAGTATCGTCCGTGGGTGTCGCTCGTTTACGGGCAAATTTTCAACGTTTGCGGATTAGCTCTTGAAAATTTGGCGAGTTCATATAGTTCTTGGCAAAGACCTTACGTTTCCCTTGTAAAAGCTCTAAAGTATCCTTTGCTCGATTCATCAACGCATTGGATGTGATTACGTGCGCAAGGCGCTGGCACAACCTCATACCAAGCAGTTCCTCAAGTTTGCTGTCGTGGGTCTTATCTCCTTTGGCATCGACTGGGGCATGCTCATTGCGCTCGTCGAGCTGTTCCACCTCGACTTTTTGATGAGCACCACGGTTTCGTTTATCACGTCCGTCGTGGTCAACTACTGGCTCAGCATGAAGTACGTGTTCGACCACCGCGAAGGCATGAGCCGCAAGCGCGAGTTCACGATCTTCACCATCCTGTCGGTGATCGGCCTGGGCCTCAACGACCTGTACATGTTTGTGGGCGTCACGTTTTTGAGCATCGGCTACCAGGCCATGAAGGCCATCGCCACGTTCCTCGTCACCTGGTACAACTACTTCAGCCGCCGCTTCTTCCTCGAGGGCGCACGGTCATAGTCGATTCACTATTTGCTTGAATGTATAACCGGTTGGAATTCCCGTTCCAACCGGTTTTTTGTTTGCCGAGAGACCCGGCGACCCAATCCCATTCGCATAAAAAACGGGCGGCTCGGATGTTTGTCCGAACCGCCCGTCTGGCGCGCTATGTCGAGGCCTCTAGCCTGTCACGTAATACCAAACCACGTTGTCGCCGTTGGAGAGAACGTAGTTGCTGCACGCCGTCATGGGCGTTGTGCCGTTGACGGAGTACATCCAGCCGCTCGTGCCGCCGTGCTGTTTCTCGGCCAAACCACCAATCGCGGAAACGTACGTGCCGCACGACGAGCCGTGCGCGTTGACAGAAAGGCCCAGCGCGCACAGGGCATCGTAGACGGTAGCGCCTTCGTTAAAAGTAAAGGTGCCACCAGAGGACACAGGATTGCCCACAGCGCTCGATGTGACCGAAACCGTCACTGTAACGTAGCTAGGCTCCCGAGAGGCGCCCTGGTCGCCCGCTGAGGCGTTGCCGTTATCGGGGGCAGAAGATGCCCCGCTGGATGAGGAGGAGGCGCCAGGCGTAGAGCCGGCCCCGACAGAAGAAGTCGAGTTCTGAGAAGTCGACTGATTGCCGTCGGTCTTTTTATTGCTGTTCTTCTCTCCAGACTTCTTGCCATCCTTGTCTTCGGACTTTTTGCTATCCGAGCCCTTGTTTGATTCCTTGTCCGAAGACTCGGACTCCTTCTTAGAGTCAGATTTATCCGAACCCTTAGACTCGTCGTTCGCACCATCCGAAGATTTGGAATCCTTGGAGCCAGCTTTACCCGAAGCGACGGTCGAGTCAGACCCCTTGGCGTCCTTCGCGACGACGCTCTCCCCCGTCACGGTCTGAACGATCCAGTCAATGGACCAGGCGCCGCTCTCGGAAGGATGGACGAAGCCCAGCGATATGACAATTAGCGCAACGCACGCGGCGGTCAGGACGCCAGTAAGCGCCTTCCGTCGAGGGGCGGACGCCGCCAAAGCGGCGCCCTGTTGCTTTGCATCGTCGAACTGAATGAACGAGGAATTTGGTTGCTTGGGGTCAGCGTCCTTGGATTTATTGGACACAGCCCTCACCTACCGACGTTTGGTGAACACGAACACGCCGACGATGGCGAGACCGATGACGCCGGCGGCAACGCCAACAATGGCGAGCGGGTTGGCGCCAGTCTCCTGCTCGGAAGCACTAGAGGGCTTCTTAGCAGTGGTCGTGGAAGCAGCACCCGTATCGGACTTCTTGTCGGACTTGCTGTCCTTCTTGTCAGACTTCTTGCCAGACTTCTTCTCGTCCTTCTTATCGGACTTATCGGAGTCCTTCTTGTCGGACTTGTTGTCCTTGGTCTCGGTCTTGGTCGACACCGTCGTCTTGGTCGTCGGCTTATGACCCGGGGCGACAGCGCCGCCAGCCTGCTGGCCCTTCGTGCCGGAGCCGGAACCCGTGCCAGCGCCAGCACCGGAACCGTTACCAGCGCCACCATTGCCGCCATTGGAGCCAGAACCGCCATTGCCGCCAGGGTTAACGGCATTCTTGGTCCACTTGGCATACAGCGTCAGATCGGCCGTCACCGGCGTACTGAAGTCATACGCCTGCGTGCAAGCCTCATCGGTATACCAACCGCCGAAAGCGTAGCCATCGCGCGTCGGATCGGCCGGCTTGACCAGCTTGCCATCGGCCGTAGCAACAAACTTAGTGTCGCAAGCAGACCCGCCGTTGGAATTAAAAGCAACCGTCCAAGACTCAACGGCCCCAAGCTTGAACAGCGTGCCCGAGTCATTGATGTAGTAGAGATTGCCAGAAGCATCGGCAATGACCGGAGAGTCGCAGTGCTGGTAATGGCCAGCCGCATCATAAATCTGCGTCGCCTCTGCATCGCCGAGCGTATAGCGATACACGCCACCACCAGCAGAGTAGTTGACGTAATCCTTGCTATCCGCGCTGTTAACGGTGAAGTACACATGGGTCTTTCCACCCTGAACACTCACCAGCGGAGTAGCAGCAATACCGTTGAAGCCAGCCGGCAGCGCCTTGCCGTCAGCAGCGGTGACCATCGTGGTCTTACCGGTCTTCAGATTATAGAGAGCCAGAGCAGAGCCAGTAGCCGTCTGTCCGCCGACAATCAAGTTTTCGCCAGCCACCGCCGGTGCGCTCATGTTATTAGTAAGACCCAGGTCGACCGTCTTCTGCTCGCTCAGTACGCCCTTCGCCGAAAGCGAAATCACATGGAGCTTTCCATCGTGCGTCATCTGATAGAAGGTCGAACCATTGGACGGATCGGCAATGCAATCGGCATTTGCGACAGCGCCGAGCTCCATGGTCGAAACGACATCGCCCGTCGTCTTATCAATGCACTTAAGCGTGCCCGCGCTCGTAGGAACGATGGCATACTTATCCGTCAAAGCCGCACCAGTCCAGTAATAGCCCTCGGAAGCGTCAATGTTCTGCCAAGAAACTTCGCCCGTGGCAATCTTAATGCGCATAAAGGAGCCGTTGCCGTAGGTCGCGTTGTAATTCTCGTCATACGAAATATCGACCGAGCCTACATAGACGTACTCGCCGTCCGAAACGACGGTGCAGGAGCTCTGCGTCAAGTCCGTCAAACCAGGCGACAGCCACTTGCAGATCAGCTTGTCTGCAGTAATCGCCTGGACCGCACCGCCGTTGAGCGGAACGATGATAAGGCCATTGGTATAGATCGGGCGAGAGGTATAGCTCACCTTAGAGGCAAGCGGCGCAGAGGCAACCTTTTTGCCCGTGGACGAATCGATCTTAATGAGCTCGTTCTCGGTCGCGATGTACACAAAGCCGTTAGCGATGACAGGCTCGCTGCAGTTGGCATACTGCTGGCCAGACTCGGCCTTCCAATCGAAGGCCCACTTAAGACCGGCGGCCTGCGCAGGCGTCTTGGCATCCGTTACGGTCGAACCGTTGCCACTGTTGCCGTAGCCGGCCCACTCGGCATCCCAATTAGGAGTCGTCGCACTCGGGTCCACGACAATCTTGTCGGGATCGGGCATGGGCGATTTTTCGGTGGTGTAGGCAAATGTAACCTTGTCGCCGCTCTTGAGCGTAATCTGATTAGCGCAGAGTAAGGAGGGCTCTCCGTTGATATACAGATGCCAATATTTATTGGTCGCAGCATCCCAACCATACGGCTTGTGATCGAACGGCGAAGTAATGGAATTCAGGAACCAGTACTCACCACTCTGGGAGCCGTTGTACGCAACGCCCTTGGCCTTCAGAACTGCCTCAATAAGGTTCTGGGCCGTGGAGCCTTCGGGCAGAGAAACATTGCTTGCCGTGCCCCAACGCGTATTGTTCCCGTTGACATCGGGACCGATAACATCGGCGGATCCAAGCACCTGACCGGGGAGGACATCGGCGTCAGCACCATACATAAAGGTGACGGCGTCACCCTCCTGGAGCTTGTAGGCACCGGCGCCAACGTCGGCGAACTTGCCATTTACGTAGAAGCGCCAATAGCTCTTGGTCGCAGCATCCCAGCCATAGGACTTACCATCAAACGGCGAAGTAATGCCGTTGAGGAACCAGCCCCAAGACGATTCGCCAGCATCGAGAGTAAGGCCGGTCTGCTCAAGGAGATCCTTGGCAGTAGAGCCTGCCTTGAGACTCGTCTGGCCCGTCGAAGCCCAAATCTGCTGCTTGCCGTCCTTGTCCTTACCAAGCACCTGAACGGAAGCATGAACGGAATCAGAGGGCAGCTGGTCGCCCCAGCCACCGTAGAACCACGTGACGGTATCGCCAACATGGATGGTGACATTGTCCGCCGTATAGTCACTCGACTTGCCGTTGATGAACAGCTGCCAATAGGTCGAATAATCTTGGGGCGTACCCAGTTCAACACCGTTGTACTTAAGGCTCAGAATGAAGGAGCCCGCAGCAACGGCGTCGATGCCATTCGCCTCAAGCGCGACCTTCGTAAGGTCAAGTGCGCTCGAGCCGGACGTCACCACATACTGCGCGTTATCGACCCAGGTCTGAGTCTTGCCCTGGGCATCGCGACCAATGACGGTCACATTTGCGGCAACCTGGTCCTTAACGACAGGGGACGAGCTACCAGCCGTATAGGCAAACTCAATCTTCTGCCCCTGGGTGAGCTTGACGCTGCTCGCGCCAACCGAGGAAGACGCGCCGTCGACGAACAGCTGCCAGTAGGCATAGGTCGTCGGATCGTAGGCAAGCGTGCGGCCATCGCTCGGGGATGTGATGCTTTCGAGGTAGAAACCGTATGCCGTGTTCGGATCGTACTTCGCCTTGAAGCCCGTCTTCTCCTGCAGCTTAATGAAGGCATCCGCAGCCGTCGCGCCCTCGTCGAGCTTGAGCTGCGTAGGTGCCACCCAGGTCTGAGCCTTGCCGTCAGCATCGGTGCCGATAATCGAGAACGAGACCTCGACCTGCTTCTTGGCAACATCGCCGGTTTCTGTCGGGTTCTCTGTCTGAACGGCAGCCGCGGCGGCAGATCCCACTTGGCCAGCGGATGCCGTCGAAGACTGCTCGCTCGTGGCAGGGCTCTCCCCCGTCGCCGAGCCTTCGTCGCCAGTTGCTGCCTCTGTTGTGGCTGCACTAGCTGCAGGCGCGCCCTCGGAATCCGAAACCTCGGCGCCGCTCTGCTCAGCGGTACCGCCCGCAAGCGCTGCGTCCTCGCCCGGCGTCGCAGTCTGAGCCACAGCCTCGGCAATGCCCTCGGCGCCCTCGGCCCACAGCTGAGCCGGTGTGGTGCCAAAGGCCATCGCGAAGGCCAGGAATGCCACCAGGCCGCGCTTGGCTACGCCGCGCGCAATTGCGCCACGGCGATGCGAGACGCGCTGGCGCTCGTCCTCAAACATATCCATTTGTCTCCTACTGTCTGCACTTGGAGCGTTGCCTTGAGACTGCCCCACGTCATCGCGCATGTTGCGCTCGAGTTCCCCCATCGGGGTCCCCCTTCCCTCCAGAGCCCTATGCACACCGGCGGCAAAAGCCGCAGCCGCATGCAAGACGGGAGGCGATCCGACTTAACCTTAACGACTCGGGCACGTCGTCCGATCTGCGACGCGAGCATCCCGAGCCAAGAGGAATTACGGTTACTGGTACAGCTGGGGACTTGCACCCCGATTCTCCCAAATGCGCAGGATAACCGCGCATTCGTGCGTCTCCGCACCACCATCTAGGCCATCGATTATTACCGTCAAAATGGTATCACGCAAAAGGGCCTCGCACGCAGGCGAAGCCCAAGGTAAAAGCTATTGTTTGCGATAGGAAAATGCGGTGACGGCCGCAGCCTCTAGTGCTTGCCGCCGTGACTGTTGAGCCAGATATTGCGGCCCAATATAAGCGCCAGCACCAGCGCGCTCACGTAGCCCATAAAGCCAATGACCGGGATACCAAACACAACCGGCTCGATGCGCGCGTAGTACACCACCGACGAACCGATAAACAGACCGGCGATCACAATTGCCATCGACATGCGGTCGATAATCCCACCTAGCTGTCGCAGCGCCTTATCGCTGCTCATGATCTGCGTGTTCACCTTAAGCTGGCCGCGCGTAAGCATACGCGAAGCCAAGCCCAGATACTCGGCCGCCTCGAGCGAGCCCTTCGCCGCGCGATAACTGCTCGCTGCAAAGTCGCGGCTCATCTCGCGCATGCGCGCATAGGTGCTTTTCTCGTTTTTAATATGCGTCTGGATGATTTGGATCATGTTGACGTTGGGCATGTACTCGGTCAACAGGCCCTCGAGCGTCACCATGCCGCGGGCGAACATCGTCACCACGCTCGGCAGCTCAACGTCATTTTTGCGCGCGAGGTTTAACAGCGAGGTCAAAAACTCGCCGATATCCAGGTCTTTAAGGTCGAGCCCGGCAAAGTCGGCAACAATAAAGTCCAAGTCGGACAAAAAGGCCGAATGGTCAAGCTCGGCCGAATCGCCGCGCGTCACGGCAAAGCGCATGAGCGAATCCTTGAGCTTTGGCACGTCGCCCTCGGCCACGGCAAAGATCATATCCTTGACGATGCCACGGTCGTGGCTCGACATGCGTCCGACCATGCCCAAGTCGATAAAGTAGACAATTCCGTCTTTGAGGATGATGTTTCCCGCATGCGGGTCGGCATGGAAAAAGCCGTCGTCGAGCACCTGCGTCGAATAGTCCTCGACGATTGCGGCACCGATCTTTTCCAAGTCATAGCCCTCGGCCACTAAGCGTTCAGGATCGGCGATCGAAATGCCGTCGACGTAATCCATGACCACCACGTGCTCGGTGCACAGGTCCAGATAGGATTTAGGGCACGTCACGCCATGAACGCTCTTATGGAACTCGTAGAAGTCGTTGAGGTTTTTGGCCTCGGCCAAAAAGTTGGTCTCCTCGCGAAACGAGGTCCACAGCTCCTCGACTACGCCGTGCAGGTCAACGAATTGATCGGTATTGACGAACTTGGAAACGATACGCACCACCGAGCGGATGATATCGATGTCCTGTGCCATAACCTGCTGCGCACCGGGGCGCTGCACCTTGACGGCCACGTCCTCGCCCGTCACCAGACGAGCGCGGTGCACCTGCGCGAGCGATGCGCTACCAAGCGGATTGGGGTCGATCGCATCGAACATCTCCCCCAGGCGCAGGCCGTATTCCTCTTCCAAGCAGCGGAGCACTACCTCGTACGGCACCGGCTCCACGTCGGAGCGCAAGCGGCGCAGCTCATCGCAAAAGCGTTGCGGCAGAATCTCGGACCGGTTGGCCAGAATCTGCCCCATCTTGACGAACATGGGGCCGAGTTCCTCGAGCAGGCGGCGCAAACGAACCGGCGTGAGGTTATCCCACACGCGGTACTTTTTAACCAGGCGAACAATCTGCCCGATACGCTCGCGGCGACCCGCCGGCGTGAGCTGGTATTCCTCGTCCGGCGCCATCGCGTCGGGCTCCTCGGGCACCATATCGACAGCGCGCGGCTTCTTGCGAGCGCCCGAGACGGCGGCGTCGACCTCATCGACAACCGCCGCCTCGTCACCCAGGGGATCTAGTTTGTTGTAATCGGTGGTGGAATCTGCCATCTGCGCTGCTACTCGGCCTCTTCGGTATCCTTCGCATCGTCGGGCTCAACGGACTCGACGGGCACCGAGGTCACGTTGTCCTCGACCGAATCGACGATGTCGCGCACGTGGGCCAGGAAGGCCGTGCGCTCGGACGCGGTCATAACGCGGACGCGAGCAAGGATGAGCTCATCGAGCACGCGCTGGGCCGCGGTCTCGCCCTGCATGCCCAGACGCTCGGTCAGATCGGAGATGGTACCGCCGGCCTGCTCGAACATGTCGGACACACTGCGGGCGATATCGGGAGCGCCGGCGTCCTTGCGAACCTGCTCGCCCTTGGTATTAAGGTCGTCGAGAACCTTCTTGCCGCCTTCGACAGCAACGGCGGCAGCGCCAAAGCCCACGTTAATGGCGCCGTTAACAAGCTGATCGAGTTTCATAACCATGGTTGTCTCCAATCACAAACAACTGCATTGGCGTTCTTGTACCCAAGATTGAGCGAAAGCGACAAAGCGTTTTAGCGCTATTCAATCGACGGGAAATCCCTACCTCACGTTGTCGTTCATCGCGAAAGAGTTCTTCATGGCGCAGCTCGTGGTGTAGAGCACCTTGCCCAACAGGGCATCGGTCTCCACGCGCACGAGCTCGGCAAAGGCCTCGTTGGCGCGGGCGAGCTCGGCAGGCACCTCGGCCTCGGGCAGCGCGGCTACGACAGCGTCAACGTCGTGAATCTGCTTGTGGCCCATGCCGCCGACCTTCTCCTGGTAGTCCTCCACAGCGCGGCCGCACTCATGGAAACGGACGTCAGCCAGGGCGCCGATCAGGCGGTTGGCCCAGTAGAAGTTTTCGGACGTCACGCGAGCCTGCGTGTCGGCATAGTACTCGGGCATGGTCTCGACGTTGGCGTACAGCGGAACCAGCGCGTTAAACGAGTTGGAGCCAAAGGCCATCCACTGCACGGCACGGTAGGCCGGCTGCGCATAGGGGCGCAGCTGCAGCACGGCGAGCTGGCTGTTGCGATTGATGCCGATGGGGCGATAGGCGCCGCGCGTGGCGGGCGTGCCCTTGCTGCCGTAACAGTCGTACTCCGTGCCCTGGTAGTGGCTCGAAAGCACGTACTTGATGTCCTCGATGGTCACCTTACGCTCGGGCACGCGGCTCCAGGGGATATCGTCGCTCTCGGGCGTGTAGTCGGCGTCGGGGCCGTCCCACACGTCGCCGGGGTTGAGGCAGCGCTGCATGTACCAGGCGCGCGGCGTGTTGTAGACATGGTCGCTGTCGCTGTGCGAGCCAAAGGCCTCGCGCGGGTTAAAGACCGTTGCCGGACCGTCGCCCTCGACGCCCAACGTCAGGTCCAGATGCCACTCGGCCATCCAGGAGCGCAGGTCGGCCGAGCACATGTGGTCGGTCTGGGCGCCCTCGGCGTCGTCTAGGTCAAAGCTGTCGATACCCAGCTGGTTGGGCATGGTCACATAGGCGTCATCAGGCACACGCTTGGCGATCCAGTGGTGGCCGCCGATGGTCTCGAGCCACCAGATCTCGTCCACGTCACTAAAGGCGATGCCGTTGTTCTCGTAGGTGCCGTAGCGCTCGAGCAGGTCGCCCAGGATACGAACGCCGTCGCGGGCGGACTTGGCGTACGGCAGGACCAGGGTCACCATATCCTCCTCGCCCAGGCCACCAGGTTGCGCCGGCACATAGCCGTCCTCACCCTCGTTGCCCTTGGCGGGTACGTAGTCGACGAGCGGGTCGGCACCGCGGACGCGCTCGTTGGTGGTGAGCGTCTCGGTTGCGGACATGCCCACATTGAGCTCGTTGAAACCGGCCTCGGCCCAGATGCCGTGGCCCGGGACAACATCGGGGACGCTCGTGTAGCGCATGGGGTTATTGGGCAGTTCAACGGTCAGGTGGCTCAGGACGCTTGTGTAGACGCGCGGCTGCTCGTCGGGATGCACCACGCGTATACGTTTGGGCTCAAACACCCCGTTGGACGAGTCCTCGTTACGCGCGACCAGGGTCGACCCGTCGTAGCTTGCGTTTTTACCGACCAGAATCGTTGTGCACGGCATGCGCATCCTCCTTGAGCGAAGAAATCAAACGGCAACAGTGTATCGCTTCGGCGCAGAAAGGGCGAAACCACGGCGCTGGCGGTGGCGCGCGCAGACGTGGTGTAAGAGCGTCCTGAGGTCCGTCGCTGCAAGTCCCGATGTTACTCCTTCTTGAGGCCGTGCCTCTCGACTATCTCGTCCACTATCTCCCCGGCGCGCCGCCCGAGCGCGCGGCGCCTCCCCTCTGTCGGGGCCGGCCTGTCCGCGGGCTCGGCGAAGCCCTCGGCGGCCGAGGCCTCGGAGAACACGCGCTGCTGGGACCACTGCCCCTCGGTCTCCATGAGGCTCGCGCACGTCAGGCGCAGCATCGACTCCCTCGAGGGGAAGGACTGCACGACCCTGTAGCGGCGCTTGATCTCGCGGTTGGCGCGCTCCTGGACGTTGTTGGTGCGGAGCTTGGCCCAGTGCGCCCTGGGGAAGGCCGTGAACGCCAGCGCGGAGTCCTCGGCCCGCTCGAAGACCTCGCCGGCCCTGGCGGACACCGACGCCACCCAGGGCGCCGCCTCGGCCCACACGCAGCGCGCGAGGTCGGGGTCGTCCTGGTAGACCGCGGCGTGCACGAGGTCCCTGACGGCCGCCTTGGAGTCCTCGGGCCTGCCCGAGCAGGCGCTCTGGAGGTTGCGCTGCAGGTGCGTCACGCAGCGCTGCCAGGCGCAGCCCTGGAACAGGCGCGAGACGGCGGCCACGAGCCCGGCGTGGCTGTCGGAGACCACGAGGCGAACGCCGGCCAGCCCGCGCTCGCGCAGCCCGCCGAGGAATGCCGCCCAGGAGTCCTCGCTCTCGGTGTCGACCGCGTCGCAGCCCAGGAAGTGCTTGCGCCCGTCGGCGCCCAGCCCGATCGCGGTCACGACGCCCTGCGAGACGACCGACGAGCCGACCCTGCAGCTCATGTAGGTGGCGTCGAGCCACAGGTAGCAGCACGGCGTGCCCGAAAGGTCGCGGCGGCGGAACTCCGCCACCTCGGCGTCGAGGTCGGAGCAGAGGCTCGAGACCTCCGAGCTCGACAGCGAGGATATGCCCAGCTTGGACGCCACGCGCTCGACCTTGCGGGTGGACACGCCGCACACGTACATCTCCTGCACGATGGCGGCCACCGAGGTGTCGACGCGCGACCATCGCGCGAGCATGCCCTCGGGGTAGTAGGTGCCGTGCCTGAGCTTGGGTATCTCGAGCTCCACGTCGCCCACGGCGGTCTTGAGCGACCTGGGGCGGTAGCCGTTGCGGCTGTTCTCCCTGCCGTCGCTGCGCTCGTTGCGGCCCGCGCCGCACATCTGCTGGGCCTCGGAGTCCATCAGTGCGTTCATCACGCTGCCCAGCACCCTGCACGCGAACTCGCGCGCGTCGCCGCACTCCTGCCAAAGCCTCGCCGCCTCGAGGGCCTCGTCGCGGCCGAGGCGCAGTACACTCTCTTCTTGGGGCATCGCCTTTCCTTCCATTCGTCACCTTCATTACTCCAACGACGAATTCTAGGCGGTGTCCCCTCCCTTTCAAGAAAGGGCGGAGGCGGGGCATGCCCCGTCTCTTACACCACATCTCTGTGCGCTACCGCGCTGGCAACCCCTGTGGTCAAAAAATGCCAAATATGAGTACTGTCACTAATTTAGTAACAGCAATTTTGCTACGCATGGGTGTCGAAAGTCTACATTTGTTCAAAAATTAGATGATGTACTTCCCCATAGGTCCAATAAAATAGGCTTCTATCGATAATAAATATCGTTAGAGAGCCAAATTAACCTAAAATATATGTGACTATCTTGGCAACAGTACTCATATTTGGCATTTTTTGTCCACGGGGTATAGAACTAACCCCTCAAACAGCCCAAACGCCTATTTCGATGCGCGCTCCGCCGCCTCAATCACGTGTTTGGCGAGAATCGCGGTGGTCACAGCCCCCACGCCGCCCGGCACGGGCGTGATGGCGTTAACGACCGGCTCCGCAGCATCAAAATCGATGTCCCCGACCAGCTTGCCAGCAGCCTCGTCCCAGTTAATGCCAACATCAATGATCGTCTGGCCCTCGCGAACGGCATCCGCGCCAATCGTGCTCGCGCGTCCAACGGCCGCAACAACGATATCGGCAGAACGGCACTCGGCAGCAAGATCGCGTGTATGCGTATGGCACGTCGTCACCGTGGCATTGCGAGCCGTAAGTGCGGCGGCAACGGGACGCCCGATCACCAGCGAGCGCCCGACCACAGCAACCTTAGCTCCATCCAGCTCAACGCCGTAATGATCCAGCAAAGCCAGCACGGCTTCGGCTGTGCAGGGGGCAAAACCCTCGCCGCGCCCCGAAAGCGTGGTGAGCAGCGAAGCCGGCGTCATGGAGTCAACGTCCTTGGCGGGATCGAGCGCTGCGGCGACGGCGTTCTCGTCAAGGCCGGCGGGCAGCGGGCGGAACATCAAACAGCCATGAACAGCCGAATCGGTATTGATGTCCTCGATGGCCGTCAACAGCTCGTCCTGCGAAACATCGGCAGAAAGCAAAACGCGACGAGCCTCAATCCCCACTTTTTCGCAGCGCTTGAGCGCACCGCGCTCGTAGGATAGGTCGTCCTCGCGTTCACCTACACGCACGATAGCCAACGTCGGAACAACGCCCCGCTCGCGCAGGGCTGCGCAGCGAGCAGCAAGTTCCTCAGTCAAAGCGCGAGCAACGGGAGCACCCTTCAGCAGTTCAGCCATGGCTATCCTCTCTTCCTTGCAGCGTCGGAGGCGCGGCGCGCCAGCGCATCGGCGCGCGGCAACCATGTGTCGAGCAACTCATCACACGCCGTCTCGAGCTCCTTAGCACGAGCGCGATCCTTCATAGACGTGGTGTTCGCAAAGAGCGTCAAGCTCGCGCCCTGCATAGCGGCACGGCAGAACACGGCGCCGCACGCCACATCGGACAGCAGTTGACGCGAACCCTTGTCGGCCATGTCCTCGAGCAGCGCCAGCGCACGCCCGCAGGCATCCATAATGCGATACGGCGGCAGAGCGGCCACATGCAGCGCATCCTGAATCGCGGTCGCTCGAGTCGGATCGTCAAGCGGAATACCGTACGCCGCGGACACCTGGCCGTACGCACGAACGTCCTCGGCGACCAGACCCACAAGTTCCTGCGCCAACTCATCCGCCTGGGCAAACGCGCGCGTCAGATCGTCTGCGCGATCGGCAAGCGCAGGGTTTGTCGCCCCATAGCGAGCAACCATCCCGCAAAGCGAGGCGCCCAGTGCACCTACAAAGGCGCTCGCGCTACCGCCGCCGGGAACCGGCTCGCGTGCGGCAAGCGCCTCGGCAAACTCTCGACATGTTTTATCCATCATCTCTTGGCTCATACGCACGCACCTTCAAGTCATATACATCGGTCGGGTGGCAACCGCCGACCGACCGCATCAATCACATAATGGTGCTAAGTCTAGCCCATAAGTACATGAGCGTCAGCGCACCTGGCCATCGCGGATTTCTATGACGAACGATAGGCCTCGGCACCGCAAACATGGGACACATGGCCCACCTTTCGAGACTTCCGGACGTCAAAAACTGAGGCATATCTATAAACAAGGAACCTGTTGGGGCAACGCCCACGCACGCGCGCCCCATTAAATCAACGGGCACCTCACCCCGGGGAGGGCCGACAGCATCGGCCCTCCCCTCTTTTGCGACCGCACATATTGCCACTTGTCGGCGCAATTCCAGCCCCCAGAATGGGACACATGGCCCACCCTAGCGAGCCGTCCGCGCGTACAGTAAAGGCAGGTAATCCATGGGCGGTTACAGATCGAGGAGGACACGACCATGAAAAAGAAGGCCTTTGCGATTCTCACCCTCTGCATCAGTCTCTTTGCCGCGGTTGCCCTGGTGGGTTGTGGCGGAAACGGCGACGCTACCGGCAGTGGCGGTGACGGCGGCGCGGAAAAGCCAGCCGTGGATATGAGGACCGACTTCATTTGGTTTAAGGTCGAAGTCCCCGAGGGCGTCGAAATCACGGACGTCGCAGGCGATACCGCCGACAGGGCCCAGTTTAAGTTCACCGAGAGCGAGCATGCCAGCGACCGCTTCATCCCCGTCTTCGATCCTGACAAGAACGCCGATGAACTGTTTGACTACGAGGCAAAGTGGAAGGCCAACTCCGGATGGACCGAGAGCGATCCCGTTAAGTACAACGGCAAGACCTGGCGCAGCGCCTACTTTACGCACTCGGGCGGCGTGACGACCGAGTACTTCACTGACGTTGACGGCGGCAGTGTGTACGTACGTATCGACAATGTCGAGGAGCACAAGGACGCCGTCGAGACCATGATGAAGTCTCTGGAGTTTGCCGACGACATCGCCAAGGCCAAGACCGAGGCCATGGACGTCAAGCTCGAGGATATCGAGATCAAGCGCTAAGCGACTGGCGAGCACAACGGGAAACACGGACGCAGTGCAAACAAGCGACGGTATCCCAGCGCTTCGTACCCAGGGAGGGCCGGTAAGCCGACCCTCCCCATTCTTATGCCGGTAGCCGACGAACGCAGGATGCCGGGCTCCAAAACCATCCCAGACGTGATAACAGCACAAATAGACAAGTGCCCCAACACGTCCGCCCGCCGATTTATAGCGCCGCGCAGGCAATTTAAACCGGCGTCTTTAAACATCTGGGCAGTATAGTGACCAAAACAAGTGCATAACCGCACCCTGCGAACGGAGGAGATATGACCGAACACCATGCCATCAGCCGCCGAGCGTTTACGCTGGGCCTAGGGCTTGCGGCGTTGTCACCACTTGCAAGCCTGCCTGAAACCGCAGCGCCGGGCATTCCCCTGCGAACGGCATTTGCAGACAACACACCCGCACCGTCGGACAGCCTCGACAATTTCGTCATTCGCCTTCGCCCCGCGGGCTATTTTCGCACCGCGAGCGTCAACCAAGACGGCAACGTTCGCGGCAACGTCTGCCACCTGTTTAACGACGGCACGTCCAGCAAGCTCATCCTTGAGAACGTAACGACCAAGAATGACGATACAAACTGGTATGCTATCCGCACCTTGCTCAATTTCGAAGAGCATAAAAAGACGGGCTACAGCATTTGGTCGGTCGACGACGACTCGGACAAAGATGGAAAGGTCATCCACGTATGGGGCGGCGAGTATGACAACAAGCCCAGCCGCGCTTTTGCGTTCGAACGTCAATCAAACGGAACCTATATCATTCGAGACCGCACGGTCGAGAAAGAAACCGAGAAAAAAGACATTAAGTACCTGGCAATAGAATCGGACGGCAAAGACCAGGACAACAATAAGATCTGCCATAAGAGTAAGAGCATTCCGTGGGAGCTAGAACTTGTCGGTTACGACATGGGCAAGATCAATACCACAGTTAGAAGTATCGACTGGACCACGTATAGCAGCTACGTCGACGGACCATGCTGGATGAAATACGTCGACGACAACAAGTACCTCGACGAGCTGAGTATCCCGGGCACGCATGATTCGGGCACCTGCAGCGTGGACAACGACACCGAGCCCCAATCCTCACAAGCAAAGTGCCAGCAGGATTACATCCCGACGCAGTTGCTCGAAGGCATTCGCTATTTTGATATCCGACTCGGAAGGAACGACGAGAACGGCGACCCCGGTATCGACCATGGAAGATGCTACCTGCTCAAAAAAGACGGGGGCTTTATGCATCTCTCCGATGTCATCGGTTACTTCAAAACATTTTTGAACGAAAACCCGTCAGAAGCGCTCATCATGCTTGCGTCACGAGGCAACGACGAGGCTACCGACGAAAGCGTTACGACGGCTTTCGCCAAGGTTATGCACGATAATCCCGATCTGTTCTACACGTCGAGCCGAATCCCCACACTGAACGAGGTGCGCGGAAAGATCGTCCTGCTGCGTCGATTTGTACTCGCCGGCAACAGCGTAAGCAGCCACACGTGGGGCCTCGATCTCACCCAATGGGACGACAAAATCAAGGCGCATTCCGGGCAGTCGATGTGCCTCGTCCAAGACGCGCGAGGCTTTGAGACTACGGGCAATGCGGGCGACAAAGAGCCCTATTGCACCAAGGTATACGCCCAGGACCATTTTGAATGCACCGGAACCGACAAGATTAGCTGGGTCGATATGGCGCTGCGAGAGACGACCAATCTCACGCGCAACAAGGTGGACGTCGAGGACAATGATGGCGCCAAGGTGCAAGTCCTGGAACGCTGCTGGTCTATCAACTACACCAGTTGCACGAATTACAAACAAGGAAGCAATCCTTTTACCGCGGCGCGAGTGGTCAACGAGCATCTGTACAAGAGCCAGTACATCAATCCCAGCGGCAGCGATAAAACAAAGTCAGATTGCCTCAAGCACGTTGGCATTATCGCGTCCGACTTTGTCGATTCGGCACTGGCCCGGAGCATCTACCAACGCAATTACGACGCGAAGCACAAGCCAACAGTTTCATGCTGCCTCCCGGACCGCATGCACATGACGTATGGAGACTCGCTGAGCGATGCCTCGCTCCAAGATGGCAAGACCGTTGGCGAGGGCCATTTCCGCCTTGTCGACAGCAGCAACGTACTCAACGTGGCCGCTTCTGGCAGCGCGTTTGCCATCGAATACGTGGATGTCGACGCCCTGGGCAACGAGACCGTTACGGGGCTGCAGGGCTCTGTGCCCATCGATATCGATCGACGCGCGCTGACGCCCCATTTTGAGGGACTCGAAGGCCTTAAGGCCGGCGAAGACGTGCGCGCCAAGATTGCGGCATCACTCGAGGGCAAGCTCGAAACCGATGCCTGCACGGCCCAGCTCGAGTTTGTGCACGACGCGAACGGCGCTCCGGGCACGGCAATGGCCGAGGGCGAAACATTTGCCGCAGGGACGTACTGGGTGCGCGCGAAAGACCTTTTGGGCGACGCGGCACAGAACTACATGCTCGCCAGCGATGGAGCCGTAAGCTTTACCGTAGCGGCCTCGGGCAGTGCAGGCGGCACCGGCAGCGGCACGGGTTCCAACGCAGACGGCGCCGACAAGAACGGCGGCGGCAACAAGAGCAAGGACTCGGGCGGAAAACTCGCCGACACGGGCGACGGCTCTGGTATCGCCGCCGGGCTCGCCGCTGCCGCCGTGGCGACAACGGTCGCTGGCGCGGCAAAGCTTGCCAGTGACCGCGAAGACAGCGAAGGCGCTAGCGAATAGGCAAGCCGGCCTTTTAAACACATCGACTCAATCGGGAGCGTAGGACACCGTTCTGTGCCCCCGATTTTTACCTTGGCCCGAACGCCGCCATAGGCTACATCACTATGTTCAGCACGTTGACGAATTCCTGAGCCTGGGAGCGGCTGCTCAGGCTAAAGACACAGGCAGTCAACAGCCTGTTGCGCAGAAAAACGTCGCGGCCCTTGATCCTGCTGACCCCCGTGATGTCCTTAAGGTAGACAATCTCGGTGTGCTTGCCGCCGAAAGTGCCCTTCTTGAGTACCTCAATGCGATTAGGGTAGATCTTGACGTCTTTAAACCTGCCCGAACCCTTACCCTGGAATAGCAAAGTGTTGTTGTCCATACACATCGCTCCCCATGGTTAGAGTTAAAACTGCCTCTATGGTCACATTTTAGTCACTTCGGGAATCCTGCACGAAGGCGCTAGGCGACATTGAAATTCGAGTCCGCGCGAGGCTTTAAGATAGGCATGATCAGCCGCATCGATGCGACTGGCAATGCTTCTAGGAGTACGCCTCGTATTATTCGCCATTAGAGGAGGTCTTACCTGGTTTACGCATGGGAATTCGAGTTCTTTGATTCGGACGGCATTGAACTTCCCGCGCCAGACTTCGGACATGAGCCGCGACACGGCGGCAAGATTATCGCCGTGGCCGTCAGCCGCGAACTCGCCGACATCCCCGCCGTCACCGCAGCGAATGCCGCGCGTATACTCGGTGTTAGCTCAGCGCGGGTATCGCAACTGATAAATGCAGGGCTGTTGGATTCATGGAAGGATGGCACCAAGTGAATGGTGTCCAAAGCTTCCATCGAGGCACGACTCGCCGACGCACCAAAGGCAGGGCGCCCAAAAGAGGTCCCTATTGCTGTATAAGGCGAGGCTACTGCGCACTTTTATTCCACACGATGTTTTCAGCCTGGTATAAACAAGTTCAATACCAGAATGCAAATCCAACCATCGTGTCTAATTACGAAAGAATTTTCGCCTTTTCTGCAGCAAACTCTTCCTCGGTAAGTACTCCACTTTCACGCAGCGCTGCAAGCCTCTCGAGCCTTGCAGCTACATCACCACTATCCACCAGCGTCTCAATAGTCTGTGAGACCTGCGGATACTGCTCGAGCTCCTTCGATAGGGCATCGACTATCTCGGCAATATTCTTTGCATTTTTGCCCCCGTTTAATACGTTTACCCTGACCTTAGATGACGAGATGACAGTAACGCCAGATCCGCCTTCAACTGGAACAACCGAAATACTGATATTTTCACCCCAGGACCAAAGGCTCATACCAATCTCGGCTGCAACTGTTCTTGTTGTGGGCGATGCGCTATCAACTTTTACTTTAGGTAGCTTTTCCATAGCTGCCTTCAAGGCATTAAACGTGTCGTCAGGAGAATACGGTACCTGAATCTGAAGCTGCTGATCCGCAAAACCCATAATCCGGCCTCCGCTTCTACAAGATTAAGGCTATCGGCAATGTTAGCACGTTCCCAGCACTTTTAAATTCATCTAATGACCTTGTGATGCAGCCCGACACCCCGGCGCCACTCCCCTACTTCCCAAATAGCGCACCCAGCAGGCCGCGACGTTTGGGCTTCTCCTCTCGGTAGGAACCCTCGACGGCGGCTGCAACCTGGCGCGGTTGCTCGCAGCCTCCACGGCGTACGATCTGGTATAGGAACGGCGATTTAACGTATTTGACCTCGATGGGCGTGGCGTGCACGGTGCTTTCGCTCGACAGCATCACGTTGGGATTGAGCGGTGCCACCACATGCGTCTCGCGCTTGTCACTAAACACCACCGCAGCCGCGCGGCCCGTCTGGCCGTTCACGGCGATGCGCACCTGTTCGCCATCGCGACTATCCGAGGCAGGACGATCGACAAAGTACACCGGCACCATAACCAAGCCGTCCTTGTGCTTGCGGGCCTTGCGCGCCCACGTGCGGATGCTCTTTTTATTGAATCCCAGCACCGCCTCGGCGTCGTTGCCCGCAACGTCGAGCGCCAACTTATCAATAACCACCTGGTCCTTGGTAGACGCATCGACGGAGACAACGCGAAAGTCACCTTCCTGCATGGCCGGGTCAAACGGCCCAACCTTGGCAAAGTCCCACGGCTCCAAAATGCCCATGAGGCGAACGTCCAGGTAGTTTGCCCTGGGATATGCCCAGTCGAGCACCTCGTAGTACACCAAGGTCTCCTTGCTCAGGCCCTTGCCCGGGAAGGACGCCATCATGCGCAGGTCCGCCAGCGCCATGGGGAAATAGAAGAGCATCATGTCGTTTTGGATCGCATCTTCCACGTCGTGCCCGGCAAAGGATTCCGCATACTGGCGCACCAGCTGCAGTGCGTTGGCACGTGCCTGCTGCGGCGAGATTTCGCAGGGAATGCCCTGCTCCGGCACATACTCTGCACCCACGCCCATGGTCAGACGCTTGCTGAAGGTACCGGGCTTGAGCAGGTCGGCAATGCCGATCTTGTTGCCGCAGGACGGGCACTCAAACACGCGCTGCGTTGACTCGCCCTCAAAGGACGCCCCGCAGAAGGGGCAAGGAATGCTCACATGCGTGACCTCTTGGAACTCTTGCGCCGTGCCGCGATCCTCCCACAGCAGATGTTCCAGGACCGACTGATTGCGCCAGTGCGCGTTGAAGAAATACCAGTCCGGGTCCTCCGGGCGCTCGAGTTGCGACACATGCGTGAGTTTGAGCAGTCCATCCACCACCGTCAACGGCGTATGGCGAATACCCAAAGCGCTCTTGGGCTCTCCGGCGTCCGCCTGCCACGGAACGACCGTGCCGCAATAGGCGCACTCAAAGCTGCGCTTAGCTTGGTGCGAGTACATAGGGCCGCCGCAGTTTTGACATTTAATGGCAAACATCTCGTCCATGGAAACGTCCTCCTTTGCACAGGGGCTGTCGACATTAAGTATGTCGAGCAAACAGGCACATGCCCATACCCATGTGGCCCAAAATGGACCACCCAGGCAGACAAGAAGGCTCGCTCGTTAGCACCGGCAGACTATTGCTGCATTTTCTGAGCATCGGTGCACGGCGCCCCCGCGCGAGCTACACTATCCCCTTAAACATGATTGTGAGGACGACCGCTATGCTATTTGTAAATCGGCTGGTACATACGCTTGTTCCCGGCGGCGAGGACGAGCCGGTCGATGCATCTTGCCGCACCAACGCGGGTTTTGCCGCAAGCCTCATCTGCATTGGCCTCAACATCACCCTGTGCCTGGCCAAGGGCATCGCGGGCCTGCTCGCCGGTTCCGTCTCCCTCATCGCCGACGCTTTCAACAACCTCTCCGATGCCTCGAGCAACATCGTGAGCCTGCTCGGGTTCCGCCTTGCCAGCCGCCCGGCAGACGAGGGCCACCCTTACGGCCACGGCCGCTACGAGTACCTGGCTGGTCTGTTTGTCGCCGTCCTGGTTTGTGCCGTCGGCATCAACCTAATCCTCGAGTCGGTCACCAAGATCATCAAGCCCTCGCCCACCGTGTATTCGGCGCTCTCCATGGCTGCCCTTGTTCTGTCCATGCTCGTCAAATTCTGGATGGCAGCGTTCAACCGCACGCTGGGCGATCGCATCGACTCCGAAACGCTCATCGCCACGGCGCAGGACTCCAAAAACGACGTCATCACCTCGGGCTCGGTCTTGGTGGCGGCGCTTATTTCGCAGACGACCGGCTTTGATCTCGATGGCTGGGCAGGCCTGGGTGTGGGCATCTTCATCTGCATCAGCGGCCTGGGCCTGGTGCGCGACGCCATCAGCCCGTTGCTGGGGCAAGCGCCCGACCCCAAGCTCGTCCAGGCAATCCGCGACAAGATCATGTCCTATCCGCAGGTCTTGGGCACACACGACCTCATGGTGCACGACTACGGCCCCGGTCGTCAGTTTGCCAGCGCCCACGTGGAGATGCCCGGCGAGGGCGACGCGTTTGAGCACCACGAGATTCTGGACACCATCGAGCACGACATCAAGCGCCAGATGGGCATTGGTATCACACTGCACTGCGACCCCATCGCGACAACCGGCGATGACTTGCGCGGCTGGGTCAAGCGCGGCGTCATGCAGATCGATCCCGCGCTCTCCATCCACGACCTGCACGAGCACGACGGGTTCGTTTCGTTTGACCTGGTGCGTCCCGACGGCTTTGACATATCCGACGAGGAGCTGCTGGGGCTCGTCACGCGCATCGTGCACGAGCGCCGACCCGATGCCTCATGCGTCGTCACCTTTGATTCGGGCTTTAGCTCGCCCGACCGTTCGGCCGAGCAACTGTAGCCTGCTTAACAGCTAGTTTCCCTGCGCGCCCGAGATGCCGTTTTGCAGCGCGTCCCAGGCATTGGTAGCCATATCGCCCAGATTCTGAGCAGTATCGCCGAGGTTTTGGGCTGTATCGCCCAGCTCTTGTGCCTTGTCTCCCAACTCCTGTGCCTTGTTGCTCAAATCCTCCAGCGTATTGGAGCTCGAGCTGTCGGTACCGCTTTGGCCGCCGGACGAGTTGCCATAGCTGTTCTTGTGCGTGAGCTGAATCTCCAGGTTGCCGTTGTCGTTATAGTAGGCATTCGTAACAACCCAGTTGGAATCGATGACGGGCGTTGAGCCATCGTCGGTCAGGATCACGGCGTTCGAAAGGTCGGCTCCGCGTGACTTGAGGAGCTTCTTGGCGTTGGACCAGTACTGTCCCGGGATATCGCTCAGGTCGACGGCAGCAGACTGGGTGGTCTCGGCCTGCTCGGTCGTGGCATCGGTCGTGGCGCCCCGCTTGTTGAGCATGCCCGACACGATGGCGAACACGACCGACAAGGCAAAGAAAATCGCCAGCACGATGAGGATCTTCTTGATCACGCTCGACGAACGCGACGGCTTCTTCTCCTCGTCCTCGCCATATTGCGGAATCGACTTGGGGTACTCGCGATACGGCTCGCGCGACTCGTAGCGAGGCTGCGCCGTGCGAGGCATATACGTCGTCTGCTGAGGCTGCGGAATGGGATTTTGCGGCAGGTTGTCATAGGGATTCGGCGTCGAGGCAGCATAAGAATCCTGCGGCGCGTAATCAAACGGATCCGGAGCTGCGTTGCCATAGGGGCCTTGCGAAGATGCAGCGTAAGAATCCTGCGCCGTGTCGCCATAGCCCATAACCCGGGTGGGCTCGGCAGAAGGCTGCGTCGCGGCGGGGTCGGTATAACCGGGGTTGGGAACAACGCGGGTCGCATCGGCGCTATCGCCAGCCTGCGCGGAACCGTAGCCGCCCATCACGGTTGTCTTGTCCTGATCCATGCAACGATTCCTTTCCGTCGCGCGTGAGTCTCAAGTTATCCATGCATTCTACCCGCGCAAAAGCCTATGATGGGCAGAGTCCGTCGGTATCTACAAGACATGCGCGGTCCTAAGGATCAAAAAGCCCCGCCGGGCCTTGTGGGCACGGCGGGGCGGGCAAGCGGCTATGAGCAGCAGGCTTAGAACAGGCCGGTGATGTTGCCGTCGTTGTCGACGTCGATGTTCTCGGCCGCGGGAACCTTGGGCAGGCCGGGCATGGTCAGAACGCTGCCGGTCAGCGCGACCACAAAGTGGGCACCGGCGGAAACCTTGAGCTCGCGCACGGTGATGTGGAAGCCCTCGGGAGCGCCCAGCGCCTTGGCGTTGTCGCTAAAGCTGTACTGCGTCTTGGCCACGCACACCGGCAGGTTGCCAAAGCCGTTCTCGCGCAGCTCGGCGAGCTGGCGCTTGGCAGCCGGCGTAAAGTCGACGCCGTCGGCGCGGTAGACCTTGGTGGCAACGGCCTCGAGGGCGTCGGCCACATCGGCGCCGTCCTCGTAGGCAAACTTGAGCTCGCTCGGCTGCTCAATCAGACGCATGACCTCATCGGCCAGGTCGAGCGCGCCCTCGCCGCCCTTGGCCCAGACCTCGGAAAGCTTAACGCTGACGCCGAGCTTCTGGCACTCGGACTCGATGAGCGCAAGCTCGGCCTCGGTGTCCGTCGGGAAGCGGTTGATGGCGACCACGCAGGGCAGACCATAAACGTTCTGGATGTTGTCGACGTGACGCAGCAGGTTGGGCATGCCAGCCTTGAGTGCTTCGAGGTTCTCCTCGTTGAGGTCGGCCTTGGCGACGCCACCGTTGTACTTAAGCGCACGAGCGGTAGCGACGATCACGACGGCGCTGGGGCGAACGCCCGTCATGCGGCACTTGATGTCGAGGAACTTCTCGGCACCCAGATCGGCACCGAAGCCGGCCTCGGTAATGGCAACATCGCCAAAGCGCATCGCCATACGCGTGGCCATGATGGAGTTGCAGCCGTGGGCGATATTGGCGAAGGGACCGCCGTGGACAAACGCGGGCGTGCCCTCGAGCGTTTGCACCAGGTTGGGCTTGAGCGCGTCCTTAAGCAACGCGGCCATGGCACCCTGGGCCTTGAGGTCGCGGGCACGGACGGGCTCGCCGGCAAAGCTATAGCCGACGACAATCTCACCCAAGCGTTCCTTGAGGTCGCTGATGCTCGTAGACAGGCACAGGATTGCCATGACCTCGGAGGCGACGGTGATATCGAAGCCGTCCTCGCGCGGCACGCCCTGGGCCTTACCGCCAATGCCGTCGATGACGTGGCGCAGCTGACGGTCGTTCATATCGACGACGCGCTTCCAAGTGATGCGCTTAACGTCAATACCGAGCTGATTGCCCTGCTGGATGTGGTTATCAAGCATGGCGGCCAGCAGGTTATTGGCGGCACCGATAGCGTGGAAGTCGCCGGTAAAGTGCAGGTTGATATCCTCCATGGGGATGACCTGAGCCCAGCCGCCGCCGGCAGCACCGCCCTTAACACCAAAGACGGGGCCGAGCGAAGGCTCGCGCAGGGCAACGGCACTCTTGACGCCGCGACGACGCAGGCCGTCGGCCAGACCGATGGTCGTGGTGGTCTTGCCCTCGCCCGCGGGCGTTGGGTTGATAGCGGTCACGAGGACGAGCTTGGCCTGGTGATCAGTCGGCTCGTTGAGCAGTGAATAGTCGACCTTAGCCTTGTCGAAGCCGTACGGAATAAGGTGCTTAACGTCGACGCCGGCGTTCTTGGCCACCTCGGTAATAGGCAGTGGCGTGACAGAACGTGCGATTTCGATGTCAGTAGGCATGGGCGGTCCTTTCGTTACCGAATGAGAAAAAGACCAATTCAGCATAGCACGGGCGCGCAATAGTAAAACGCCCATAACCGATGAACGGCGATATGTTTACCCGATGCCCAGCGATAGTCCAACAGCCCGCCAAAACAAAGCGCCCTAAACGGTAGGTTCAATCCCCAGGTGCTCAAAGGTGCGAAGGGTTGCCTGACGGCCCTGCGGCGTACGAATCATCAACCCGCACTGCAGCAAATAGGGCTCATAGACATCCTCGAGCGTGCCCGGGTCCTCGCCCACCGCACTGGCAAGGGTCGTCAGGCCTACAGCACGGCCGGAGAACGTCTTGGCAAGCGTCTCCAAGATACGAATATCCATCCAGTCCAGACCGAGCTCGTCGATCTCGAAAAACTCGAGCGCCTGGCGGCAGATATCGAGCTCGATAGGGCCGCTGCCACGCACCTGTGCGTAATCGCGCACGCGCTTGAGAAGGCGGTTGGCAAGACGTGGCGTGCCGCGCGAACGCGAGCCGATCTCGAGTGCACTGGGATGGTCGATCGTCACGCCCAGGATAGTCGCCGAGCGCGTCACAATCTGCGCGAGCTCCTCGACCGTGTAGTAATCCAGGCGATACGAAATGCCAAAGCGGTCGCGCAACGGGCCGGTCAACATGCCTGAGCGGGTCGTTGCCGCTACCAGCGTAAACTTGGGAATATCCAGGCGAATCGAGCGCGCCGCCGGACCCTTGCCAATCACGATATCGAGGGCAAAGTCCTCCATCGCGGGGTACAGGACCTCCTCGACCGAACGGTTGAGGCGGTGGATCTCGTCGATAAACAGCACATCACCCGGCTGCAAGTTAGTAAGGATGGCCGCCAGGTCACCCGTGCGCGCGATGGCAGGGCCACTCGTGGTCTTGATCTGAGCGCCCAGCTCGTTGGCGATAACGGTGGCCAGCGTGGTCTTGCCCAGGCCCGGAGGACCCGAGAAGATCACGTGGTCGAGCGTCTCGCCACGGCTCTGCGCCGCTTCGATCAACACGCGCAGGCTCTGCTTGATGTGCTCCTGACCACAGTAATCGTCCAGGCGCTGGGGGCGCAAAGTGCGGTCGACATCGAGGTCCTCGGCCGTCAGCTCCGAGCCCACCATGCGCTCGCCGTGCGCCATGGATGCCGCCGGCGAGTTGCCGGGCGTCGCCCACAGGTCCTGAGAGTCATCGGCTTCCCACATCACGCATCCATTCCGAGTCGCTTAAGCGCCGCGCCGAGCAGATCCTCGACACGCATATTCTGCCCATCATACCCGCTCAGGGCAACATCGGTCTCCTGCGGGCTAAAGCCCATGGAAAGGAGCGCCGCACGGGCATCATCGATCGCCGAGGGAGCGGCAGCGGGCACGGGCATCGCAACCTGTCCGGGAATCACGTCGACCGGCACAAAGCCCTTATCCTTGGCAAAGGTGCTCTTGAGTTCCAGGATCAGGCGCTGAGCTGTCTTTTTGCCCACACCGGGTACCTTGGCCATGCCCTTGTCGTCCTCGGCCATCACCAGCGAATACAGCTGCCCCACGGTATAGGTGGAAAGCACGGCAAGCGCCAGGCGCGGGCCAACGCCCGAAACGGACACGAGCCGGTCGAACATCGTGCGCTCATCCTTTGAGGAAAAACCGAAAAGTGTCATGGCGTCCTCGCGCACCTGCATACGCGTGTAGAGGCGGACCTCGCCACCGGGCGTCGGCAACGTGGCCGCAGTGCTGCCCGAAATGCCGAGCTCAAAGCCAACGCCCGACACATCGACGACAGCAGAGCTCATCGTGGCCTCGACAAGCGTTCCGTGGAGCTGGGAAATCATCAGTATCCGGTTCCTCTCTGTTGATAGAACTCGCCACCGGTAAGGGCGCGGGTGCGGCTGAGGTTTACGTGGCAGATGGCGCAAGCCAGGGCATCGGCGGCATGGTCGGGATGCGGGTCGTGGTCGAGCTGCGTTAGCGTGCGTACCATGTAGGCGACCTGCCGCTTGTCCGCGGCGCCGGTGCCCACCACAGCCTGCTTGATCTGCATGGGCGTGTATTCGCCAATCTCGAGCGCGCATTCCGACAGCGCCACGAGTGCAGCCCCGCGGGCATGCGCCGTAGGAATTGCCGAGCGAACGTTAGCACCAAAGTAAATGCTCTCGATAGCAGCGGTATCGGGTCGATAACGCTCCACGACACCCTTGAGGTCGCGGGCGATATGCGACAGGCGCACCGCGAGCGGACTTCCGGCACTGGTCTCGATGCAGCCGTAGGCACGGCAGCGAACCTCGCCGCGCCGCTCCTCGATAATCCCCCAACCCGTATGGGCCAAACCGGGGTCGATACCCAAAATGACCAAGCCGACCTCCCCTCGCCACAAGCACAGCGCAAGACAAGGCCCCGCGCATCATTCACGAACGTCTGTTCTAGAATAACACAACGGGGCCGAAATGCTTAGTTGAAGTATCGGGGCTGGGAGCGAATCCTATCCCATAGTTAGTTCTGCGAGAAAAAGGGGAACTGCCTCGGATCCACCGGCGGATGCGGCATCGGACCACCCTGGGGCCCACCCTGCGGACCGCCCTGACCGCCCATCATCTTATCGATGGCGTCCTGAACCTCGCCCTCGAACTTTTTCATACCCTCATGCAAACGACGCTGGCCATCCTCAGAGCGCAGCTCCTCCATCTGCTCGGGCGAAATACCCAGTAGCTCGCCCAGCACGCCCATCATCTCGTTTCGCACGCGCTCGCTCGTATCCTCGTCAGCAAAACGGCGCACCTCGGCGCGCGCCAGCGAATCGACCGTCATACGCTCCTTGCCGTTAAGCCCCAGGTCGGACCACGCGAGCATATACGGCCAGGCACGCTCGGCAAACGAACGGGCCGAGACGATCGGCGCCATCGGCAACATGCGGCGGGCAGCCTCACCCTGTCGAACGAGCATCAGCAGCAGCGAGCAAGCCTCAGGCTTGCCAGCGGCCATCGGGATGTCGTCGAAAGATCGATTGCGGTCCACGTGCGCCTCGAGCGCGCCATCGACCTCACCCGGCTCAAGCCCGCCGAGCAGCTGTGCCGCGCGGTCGAGCATATCGACCGGACCGTCGAGCGTCGAGAGCGCTTGCGCCAGCACGCGCTCCATACAATCCTCCACCGCGTTGAGCGTCACGAGCTCTTGGGGCACCACGGCAGACGTGCGGTTGCGCACACGCGCCACAAACTCAAGCGTCGACAGGTACACATCGCCAAAGGGCGCGTAATCGCCCTGGTAGCCGCCGCAAAGCGCCGGCGCCGCCAGCGCGTACTCGGTTTTGGACAGCGGGCTCAGCGCCATCGCACCCAGCTCGAGCGCCGTGTCCTCCAGCATGAGGCCCAACGTGCGCGAGCGCAGACGCTCGGCATCGCCCGCCGACACGTCGCGATCGAGCACACGCGCCGCATCCGGTGCATCGCGCTCGACGGTGCGAATGTGCAGACGCTCGGCGATGGCGCGGACGGCGGCACAGCGGGCAGCCTCGGCCTCTTCCTGCGCCGGCGTAAAGATACGGTTGCGCCCCAGCACCAGGCCAATCACATTGCGCGGGCCCAGAGCGTCGACGGCCAGCGCCGCCAGCAGGGACGACGGCAAGTCACCCTCGAGTGTCACCACAGCACGCGACGCACCGTGGGCTCGGGCGTTGTCGCGCACGGCGAGCACCAGCGCCTGCCACAGCCACTCCTCGGAACGGAACTCGGGCAGTTCGTGATCCTCCAGGGCATCGAGCATCACGCCGCGCTGAATCTCCTGAACCAGCAGGCTCTCCTCAAAGCACGGCGCCTGGGCCACCACGCGACCGCAGTCGTCGAGCACAAACGAACCGCCGGTATACACCGACTCGTCATAGGCACCGACCGGCGCCATGCAGGCAAACCACACGCTGCGCTTGGATGCGATCTTGCGGTAGGCGCCGCTGCGAACGGCAGCAATGGCGGCAGTCTCGCGGTCGGTCATGTCAAACGCGTTGAATTGGAAATACGCAATGAGGTCAACACCGGTCGGCAACATCTCGAGTTCGCGGTCCAAGTCAAAAATCACGGCGATGCGCACGCCGTCCACGTCGAACACCGGCGGCGCCCAACGTGTGTCGTTGTTCTCGCCACGCTGCAGGGCAATGCTCGAACGCGCCGGCACCACATGACCGTCCTTGAGCATCATGTAGTCGAGCAGCGGCTGGCCCTCAAACGAAACCGCCGCGGGCACGATGCAGATCATGTCAAGCTCCTGGATACGCTCGGCGACACCAGTCAAACCGGCAAGCACGTCGTGCTCAAAGTCGGCAGCGCCCACCAGGCCACCGGGCATGGCGCCCATAAAGAGCGGAGCCGGAACGCACAGCACGCGCGCCCCGCGCTCGTGGGCCAGACGAGCCTGGTCCTCGATGCGGCCGCAAATGCCCTCAATATCACCCAGGCGCATATCGATCTGTGCAAGCGCGAGCTTCATGGCCCAGCCCTTTCCGTCGTAAACCATCGAAATCGTAGTAAAAGCGCCGGCCGCATAATGCAGCCGGCGCTTGCATGTGCATATGCTAGTTATGATACCCCGAGCGGGGGCGCGCTCCTAGAATGTCGCGGACCACAGCCCGTGCAGGTTGCAGTAGGCATAGACGGTACCGGTCTTGGAGCCGCCCGCGAAAAACGTCGCGGGTTTCATGCCGGGCTCAAGGTAATGAACCTCTAAGCGGCCCTCGGCCTCAAGCGCAATCCACTCAATGTAGTGTTCGGGCAGGCTGGGGTGCTCGACCGAGCCAACGCGTGCACGAATCACGTGACCGTCGCGCTCGGTCTCGACAACAGGCACGTGCTTCTCGTGCGCCGCGTCCTCAGTGTTTGCGGTCAGTTCCGTGCAACCGGCAGGGGTCGCAACGTCGTCGCCAAGGGCAGCGATGAGCTTACCGTCGGGGTCCTTAAAGAATTTCGCCATGATGTTCTCCTTTGCTGATGTGCCAATGTTCTTGATGGTTCTTATGCCCAAAGGCAGACAAACCATCCACGGCATTGCAAATGAACACATAACGGACCAGGCAAGCGGTCGGGCCAAAATGCGTCGACCGTCCTGCCCACTCCAGCAGTCCCACCCCGCGCGCGGCTAGCGCCCGTCGCCGCCGAGCAGCGCCAGAACATCCTCGCGCGTGAACAGTGCCGACGAGATGCCGTCGCCGCCGAGCACGCTGTTGACCAGGTCGCGCTTGGACTCCTGCATCTGCATAATGCGCTCCTCGATCGTGTCCTTGGCGATGAGCTTGTACACGGTCACGGTATGCTGCTGACCAATACGATGCGCGCGGTCGGTCGCCTGGTCCTGCGCGGCCACGTTCCACCACGGGTCGTAGTGAATGACCACATCGGCCGCCGTCAGGTTAAGGCCCACGCCGCCCGCCTTGAGCGAAATCAAAAAGACCGGAACCTCGCCCGCTTGGAACTGCGCGACCATCTTGGCGCGGCTCTCCTTAGACGAAGCGCCCGTGAGCTTAAGGAAGGCGATGTCCTCCTTGGCCAAGCGCTTACCGATAATATCGAGCATACCCGTAAACTGGCTGAACAATAGGATGCGATGTCCGCCGTCGAGTGCGCCGTGCACGAGCTCCATGCACGTATCGAGCTTGGCGCTCCCCGCCTTGTAATCCTCGTAGTGTAGACGCGGGTCGCAGCAGATCTGGCGCAGCTTGGTGAGCTCGGCGAGCACCTTGAGCTTGTCTTTCTTAAACTCGGATGACTCGCGGTGCTGCACCTGTTGGGCGATACGGTCCTGGTTGGCCAGGTAGAGCTTGCGCTGCTCGCCGGTGAGCTGCGCCATGACCGTATCCTCGATCTTCTCGGGCAGGTCGGCCACCACGTCTTCCTTGACACGGCGCAGCACAAACGGCGACACGAGCGCTTGCAGGCGAGCGGCACTGTCGCCCTCGGCATGCTCGACCGGGCTTTCGAAGCGCTTGGCAAACGACTCGCGCGTGCCAAGTAGGCCCGGCATCAAAAAGTCGAAGATGCTCCAGAGCTCGGATAGGCGGTTTTCGATGGGCGTGCCCGTCAGGGCAAAGCGCACGCCGGCCGGCAGGCGCTTGGTGGCACGCGCCACCTGGGTGAGCGGGTTTTTAATGTACTGGGCCTCATCGAGTACCACGCGGGCAAAGTCCTGCTCGACGTACTCGTCGATATCGCGCCGCATAAGGTCATACGACGTCACGACCACGTTATGCTCGGCCACGCCGGCGATTTGCACGCGACGCTGGGCCTTGGCGCCCACGATGGCGCACACATCGAGCGACGGGGCGAAGCGCTCCAGCTCGGCAGTCCAGTTGTACACGAGCGACGCAGGGCACACCACAAGCGTGGGCTTAATGTCCCCCGCTTCCACGCGCGCGAGGATATGCGCGATCATCTGCAGCGTTTTGCCCAGGCCCATGTCGTCGGCCAAGATGCCGCCAAGGCCCAGGTGTTCGAGCGAGCCGAGCCACTGGTATCCGTCGACCTGGTAGCCGCGCATCGTTGCCTTGAGCGATGCCGGCACCGTAAAGTCCATCTTGCCGAGCGTGTCCAGACGCTCGACGGTACGGCGGAACGCAGCGTCGCGATCGGCCTCGAGCGCGGGCGTGCGCGCGAGCATGCTATCGACGAACAGGGTGCTCGACGCGGGAAGCGACACGCCGTCGAGCAGGTCAACAGCATCGACCCCCAGATCCTCGGCAAGGCCAAACGCGGCTCGAGCGCCATCGTCCAGGCGAATGATGTCGCCGGACGTAAGGCGCGCAAACGTCTGGTGACGCTTGTAGGAGTCGAGGTAGATGGCAAGGTCTGACGCCGAAAGGCCGCTCGCGCCCAGTTCGACGTCGAGCAGATTGCTCTTGACGGTCGCACGAACCGAGAGCTTGGGCGCGGGTCGCACCGAAATCTGGCGCAGACGGTCGCTGAGCATGACCTCACCCAGCTCGGACAGGGCGGACAGGCCCTCGGTCAGCAGGCAGAACAAGCTCTCGTCATCGCGCTCCTCAAACGCCAGACCGCCCTCGTAGAAATCGAAGTACAGGGCCGCCGTGTCCATAACACGAAACTCTGCCACCTCGTCGCGGGGCGGCACGCCGGGGCGTTGCTCTTCGAAGGGGCTGCCCGGAGCGCCCAGGCTAAAGAGATCTGCCGACCAGTCGCCGTAGGCAACCGTAATTTTGCAGGTCACAAGCCCATCGTCGACGCCGATCGCCATAGCAAAGCTCGGCTCGGGCGCCACGGTATCGAGCGCGGCGGGCGCGGTAAGGTCGGTATAGTCGCGCAAAATGGGCAGCGCCATACGACAGAACTCCCCCACCTGGTCGACAGCGATATGGATCGGCGTGCGACAGGGCAGTAAGCGCGATAGGAACGGCGCCGCATGCTGGGCAAACGCTACATCGGCGCGGCGCGCACGGCGGGTGTCGACCAGATAGGCAACGTCGCCCGAAGCAAAGCAGTATGCATCGGCCGGCAGGCGTAGATCGTAGCTGCCACCAGCCGCCGGCGCGATTTTGGCGGCAAGGAGCGGTGGGCGCTCAGACAGCGCCTCGTCCTCCCCTTCCGGAGGCATCTCAACCGCCACGTCATAGGTGCGATGCATCGTCGTCCCCCGCGACCAGGCGGGCTCAAAAGAGATGGTCTGGCCGCGCAACAGGTCCAGCACATATACGATGCTATGCTCGGACAGCGGCAACTGACGCTCGGCGACAAAACCGCTGCGGGCAAAGTCGTACGACGCCGAACGCGAGCTTGTGATGTCATCGAGATAGGCAACTGTCGTCACGACAAGGTTGAGCAGCTTTGTCGACACGTCTTCGAAGGCTTCGGGCGTATGGACAAACGTGAGCTTCTTGCCGTACGAGAAGGTGCCGCCGCGCACGTAGGCATCGGCCATGCCGTCGATGTCCTTGACCACGTAGGAGACCGATCCACAGCGAATGCGAAGCTCGAGCGCCCAGCTAAAGCGCTCGGCAAACAGTGGATTGTAATACGGCACCAGCGAGGGCTCCAACACCGCCTTGGGGGCATCGGGATCCACACTGCCGGCGAGCTTGCGGCGCATGCTCGCCAGCTCATCCATGCGCGCGTCCGAAAGATCGGAGAGCGCCGCCATGAGGCTGGGACTCGTGGGGACGGGCGCCGGAAAGGGAAAGTTGGGATTGACGGCCGGCGCTTTGGGCGCGTTGCGCGCGGGCTGTTTCGGCTGCGCCGCAAACGTGCGGACCGGCGTGCGCAAACCTTCGACGGGCTCGGCGCCGCTGGCATCCAAATACGCCAGAGCCGTGGCAATAGCGTGCTTGCACATGCCGGGGTAGCGATAGGCAGCGGGGCAATCGCAGTCGTAGTCGATCACCTCGTGCTCGTCCATGTCGAGCGCCACGTGCGTCTTGTACAGGTCGCCACGCGAACCGCGCACCGAGCCCTCAACCGTCACGTTTTTGGAGAAGCGCGAGCCGCTGTCCTCGATCGACAGCACGGCGCCGTTGAGCATGAGCGAACGCCCCTTCATAAAGGTGCCACTCAGCGCCGCCTCTTTCCGGAGCGCCTGCACAAACGTCCCCTGCGCCATCACTTCCTCCAATCTCACCCGGGGTAGCTTAGATAACCGTCACGCGGCCTTGGTTGCCGACGATGGCCTTTGCCTCTGCCAGCAGCGGAATCGAGCGTGCATTGACCTTGGCCGGCACCTCAGCACGCAGCACGCGCCCGTCGACTTGCTCAATAAAGATCTCCACGCGGTCGCCGCCCGGGTTGGTGGTGAGCACCGTGGCCAGGCGCGCCATATTGCCCTGGCTAAATCGGCTGTTGGGCACCATGACCTCAAAGACCTTGGGCTTGTTTTTCTCCTCGCTAAGCTCCAGCGGCACAATCTCCTGCGCGATGATCTGGTCGCCGCGGTCCGAGCGCTCGAGCTTGCCCTTAATGCGCACAAACGCGTCGGACAGCTGCGCGCCGGTCTCGGGATCGACCTCGCCATACAGATACCCCTCGGCCTCCTTGTAGGTCTTGGGGAACACCACGACCGTGGCCTCGCCTTCCATGTCTTCGAGCTGCACGATGCCCATGGGGTCGCCGTTTTTGGTCACGCGCTTGGACACGCTCGAGACCATGCCGGCCCACCACAGCGCCTTGCCCTCGGGAATCTCCTGGTTGATGGTACCGCCCGTAGGATTCTGAACTTCGTAGCCAGTGTCGATCTGCGAGAACGAGAAGTCGCGTGCCTTGGCCAGCGCATACTCAAACGGGCGCAGCGGGTGGTCCGAGACATAGATGCCCAGAACCTCCTTCTCCTGGCTCAACTTAAGGTGGCGGTCCCACTCCTGGCCATCCGGATCGGGCACGCTCACCTCAAAGCCCGAACCCTCAACATCACCAAACATGTCGAAGAACGACGTCTGGCCGCTCGCACGATCCTTCTGGCGCTTCACCGCGGCATCGATGATGTTCTCAGGGTTGTTCTTATCCACAAAGTGCATCATCTGGCGACGCGGATACCCCGTGGAGTCGAAGGCGCCTGCCTTGATGAGCGATTCGATCACACGGCGGTTGGCCTGGCTCGAGTCCACGCGCTCGACAAAGTCGTGCAGCGTCTTAAACGGACCGCCCGCCTCGCGCTCGGCGATAATCGCCTGCGCCACGCCGGTGCCCACGCCGCGGATGCCGGCCAGACCAAAGCGCACGCCCTCCTTGGTAGCCGTGAACTCAGTACCGGACTCGTTGACATCTGGCGACAGCACGGGGATGCCGTCGTGACGGCACGCCGAGACGTAGTGAACGATCTTGTCGGTCTTGCCCGTATAGGACGTCAGAACGGCCGCCATGTACTCGTGCGGATAGTGCGCCTTGAGCCACGCCGTCTGCATAACCAGGATGGCGTAGCCGGCGGAGTGCGACTTGTTAAAGGCGTAGGACGCGAACTCAAGAACATCGTCCCAAATCTTCTGGGCGACCTCGCGCGTGTAGTTGTTCTTGATAGCGCCGTTCATCCAGTGGTCGTAGGTGGTCTCGTCCGAGCCATCCTCCCAGTGGAGCACCGTCGACGTGAGCAGCTTGATCTTTTTCTTAGCCACGGGCTTACGGATACGCGAGTCCGATTCGCCCTTGGAGAAGCCGCACATCTCGACGGAGATGAGCATAACCTGCTCCTGATAAACCATGGTGCCGTAGGTTTCGCCCAGGATGTCGTCCAGACGGTCGTCGTAGGAGACAGCCGGTTCCTTGCCGTTCATACGGTTGATATAGGACGAAACCATGCCGGCGCCCAGCGGTCCCGGGCGGTACAGAGCGATCAATGCCACGACGTGCTTGTACTCGGTGGGCTTCATGTTCTTGATCGTGGCCGTCATGCCGGCGGACTCGACCTGGAAGACGCCGGCGGTGTGGCCGGAGCCCATGAGCTTAAAGATCTCGGGGTCGTCAAAGGGAATCTCTTCCTCTTTGATGTCGATGCCGAAGTTCTTTTTGATGTTGGCCTTGGCCTTGGAGATAACCGTCAGCGTACGCAGACCCAGGAAGTCCATCTTGAGCAGGCCCATGTCGGCAACGGTATGGCCCTCGTACTGGGTAATCTCGACGCCGCCCTTGGTATCGAGCTTGGTGGGCACGTGCTCGTTGACGGGGTCGCGGCAAATCAGAACGGCGCACGCGTGCACGCCCTCGCCACGGGTAAGGCCCTCGATCGAGAGCGCCGTGTCGATGATGCGGCGGGCGTCGTCGTCCTTTTTATAGGCCTCGGCAAAGTCGGGGTTAAACAGATCCTCTTTGCCGGGTTGCTTTTCGAGCACCTGCTTGAGCTTGACCTTGGGGTCGCTCGAGACCATCTTGGACAGGCGCTGGCCCATGTAGACCGGGTAGTCCAGGACGCGCGCGGCGTCGTTGATGGCCTGCTTGGCCTTAATGGTCGAGTAGGTGATGACGTGGGTAACCTTCTCGGGGCCGTAGAGCTGGCGAACGTGCTCCACGACCTCGAGGCGCCGCTCATCGTCGAAGTCCATATCGATATCGGGCATCTCGGTACGCTGCGGGGACAGGAACCTCTCGAACATCAGGCCGTTCTCGAGCGGGTCGAACGCGGTGATGTTCATGGCGTAGGCGACGATAGCGCCGGCGGCCGAGCCACGGCCGGGGCCGACGCCGATGCCGTTGTCCTTGGCCCATTGCACGTACTCGGCAACGATCAAAAAGTAGGCGGCAAAGCCCTTGTCGCAGATGACCTTGTATTCGTACTCAAAGCGCTCTTTGATGTTGACGCCGCCGATCTCGCGCGTGGCCCAGTCGTCACCGTAGTGCTGGCGCAGGCCCTTCTCGCACTCGCGGCGGAACTGGCTCTCGTGCGTCTCGCCGGGATCGAGCAACGGGAAGCGCGGCAGGATGATGGAGTCCCAGTCCAGCTCAACGTAGCACTTGTCGGCGATCTCGAGCGTGTTGTCGCAGGCCTCGGGGCAATACGGGAACATCGCCCGCATCTCCTCCTCGGTCTTCATGTAAAACTCCGAGCCGGTCATGCGCATGCGGTTAGGGTCGTCGACCTTGGCGTTCATGCCAATGCACATGATGACGTCCTGCACGGGCGCGTCCTCGCGGCGCAGGTAGTGGAAGTCGTTGGTGGCGATGACCTTGACGCCCACCTGCTTGGCGATGTCGATGAGCGTGCGGTCCATCTGCTCGTCGGTCAGGCCGTTGTCGGTGGTGATGCCGTGTTCCTGGATCTCGATGTAGAAGTCGCCGGGCTCGAAGGTGTCACGGAAGGTCTCGGCCCACTTGATGGCGCCCTCCATGTCACCGCGGTCGATGTACTTGGGGATGATGCCCGCGATGCAGGCGCTCGTGCAGATCATGCCCTTGGCGTGGCGGCGCAGGTTGTCGAGCGTCACGCGCGGCTTGTAGTAAAAGCCCTGCACGGCGGCCTCGGAAACCGTCTGCATCAGGTTGACGTAGCCCTCCTGGTCCTTGGCCAGAAGGATCATGTGGTAGAGCTCGGGCTTGTGGTCGCGAGCAAGGGTCTCGTCCGGCGTAAAGTAGACCTCGCAGCCAAAGATGGGCTTGATGACCAGGGGCGGCTTGAGCTCGTCGATGTTGCCCTTCTCGTCCCACATGGCCATGTCCTTCACATACTGGGCATGCTCGCGCGGGTTTTCCTCGGGATCGGGCTCCACCAGCTCGTCGCGGCGGTCCTTTTCCAGGAAGGCCTTGTCGTGGCTCCAGGTTTTGTACTCGGGCGTGTTGTGGTTGACGGCGTCGCAGGCCAGCGCCAGGTCGGGCACGCCATACATGTAGCCGTGGTCGGTAATGGCCACGGCGGGCATGCCCAGCTCAACGGCACGGTTGACCATATCCTGGATACGGGTTGCGCCGTCGAGCATGGAAAAGACAGTGTGGTTGTGCAGATGGACGAATGCCATGTGATGAGCTCCGATGCGGGTTCGTGTTCTGACTGAACGATTTTACCCCACGGCACGGACAGCACCCGAACCTAGCCAAACCCACACGGCTCCTCTTGAGTTGCGGTGAAATAGTTCCTGTTTAGCGGTCTATGGAGCCCAAACAGGAACTATTCCACCGCAAGTTATTGGGGATTGGAGCGTGGGCAGCCCCGGTCGGGCTAAAGCTTGTAGGTGACTACTTGGGGCTCGGCGGGTTCGACGAAGATGGCTGGATTCGCCTGCTCCACGCGGACGAACTTGACGGTCACGGTCTCAAAGCCCGCCTTGTGCAACGCATCGGCGTAGACGCGCGCCTGCAGGGCGTGCTTCTCGAGCAGCTGGTCCGGCGTCTCGTCCGGCGTGCCACCCGTCTTGTAGTCGATGACCAGTGCGCGCGACGGATCCGCCGGGTCGGTGGCCAGTGCATCGATGGCGCCCTCGGCATAGGCGCCGTAGCGGGCGATATCCTCGTCCCCGCAGCCCAGCGAGAAGAACGGCACCTCGGCGCGAACGCACGGCCACGCGAGCAGGTCGGCACGAACAGCTGACTTGAGCCAGCGATTCAGGGCGACATCGAAGCGCCCGCGCTGCTCCGGCGTCAGGCGCCACAAACGCGCCAGCGCATCGGCGCGCGCAGCGGGCAGCGCATCGGCACCCATCTCGATGAGCCACTGGCAGGCAGCGTGGAAGGCCGAGCCCAGCGCCATGGGATTGCCGGCGGGCTCGACAGCAGCCACGTCCGCATCCGTCATCTCCGAGCCATCCGACTCCGCATCATCGCCGGACTCGTCCATGGGAACACGAGCCTCGGCGGCACGGTCCTCGGCCTCGGCATGCAGTGCCGCGGCGATTGACGAGTAGCTATACGAGTCACGCATCGGATACGGACAGATGCCCATGCGCACGCCCACTGCCTGGGGATACACAAGCTCAAACGAATCGGGCTCGGGGTCGGCAGGACCGGGCACAGTTGAGTGCGCAGCATTATCAGCGACATCGACATCGCCGCGAACAAGCCTGCCCTCGGCATCCAGCGAAGCGTTAGCCTCAAACGCCTGCTCGCCAAATGTAAAGTCCGAAAGCGAAATGAGCTCGTAGTCGCCCGACTGGGAGTTGTCGAACACCAAACGGTCGCTATCGAGCTGCGGCATGTCCAGACTGTCGGTCGGCAGGATGCGGCGCAGCACGTCGTAGGTCAGATCGGTCTCGACGTCGAAGGTCGGCGCCGTCACCTTGCCGCGGCTCACGCCGGCATCCATCGCCAAGATCACCAGCTCGCGCGCTCGCGTCATGGCGACATAGAGCAGACGAGCCCGCTCCTCGAGCGAAAGCTGCAGGTCGTCGTTGCGCAGGCGGGCAAATGCCTCGGCGGGAGAGCCCGTCGCGCAAACGTCCTCCATGAGCTCCGGCGGCAACCACAGCGACGTGCCCTTGCCCTTAAACGCGTGTTCAAACTGCTTTTTGACGTCATCGCCCTTCACGAAGGTTCCGTCGGCAAGCTTAACGCCATCAAAACGAGCAGGCAGTGCCACGACTTGCGCCCCACCGTCGACGCGACCCATCTGTGCCGCACCCGAGGACTTACGCACGCCAAAGCACTCGGCGACCGCCACGACCGGATATTCCAGACCCTTGGACGCATGCACGGTCATGATGCGTACCGCGCCGTCACCCTCCTCGTTGAGGGCGCCCGGGGCCTCCTTGCCCGCCAAGAAGCGGTCGAAGGCGAGCGCAATGGAGCGCGGCGAGTTGCCGAGATCGGCCTCTGCCTCGGCCACGGCATCGAGCGCCTTGAGCACGTTGGCGGCAATGGCCTTCCCCTCGGGGCCGCGCTGCGCCAGACGCACGAACCAGCCGGAGGCATTGACCACGTCGCGCGCGACGGCGGCGAACGAATCACGCCCCACGCGACGAAGCGCGTAGCGCAGCACCTCGCGGGCGCGCGTCACGAGCGGCAGGTTCTGCAAACCCGGCACATCGGAATCGCTCATGATGCCCGCATCGATGTTGCGGCGCGCCGTCTCGCCCGTCTGCTCGTCGAGCTTGGTCGCCAGCGCCAGGAACTCCTGGACGCCGAGTGCAAACATCGGCGAGGCCAGCAGCGGCATAAGACCCTGCGCCGTATCGGCCGGATTGGCGAGCGCACAGACCAGGGCACGCACCGTCTGCACCTCGGCTGCCTGGGCAAAGACCGAGCCGCCTGCGATCACGCAGTCGAGCCCTTGGTCGCGGAAGGCCTGCGCATAGACATCGGCGTTGGTCATGCGGCCCAACAGCAACACCATATCGCCCTGGGGCTGCCCCGCTTTGACGAGCGCTTGGAACCGCTCCGCAATCGCACGAGCTTTCGCCTGCGTTCGCTCCTGCGTGCTGCCACCGGCAACGAACAGCGCCTGGCGGCGCGAAGCCTTTGCCTTGAGCTTGTCCTTGCGTTTGTCGCTCGGTTCAAGATCCAAGAACCCCTGCATCAAACCACCGGTGTCGCCGTCAAAGACGCGCGCCACGTAGCGCAGCACCTCGTCGTGGCTGCGGAAGTTGCGCACGAGTTTGACGAGCTCGCCGGCGGGGGCATCGGATGCGACAGTCGTCTCGGGAGCAGCAGAGGAGCCCACCTTGCGCTCCTGGCGGCGAAACACCTCAACCTCGGCGCCACGGAAGCGATAGATCGACTGCTGCGCATCGCCCACGGTGCACAGCGCGCGCTCCCCCGCGCCCGTCAGGTAACGGATCAAATCGACCTGCATCTGGTCGGTATCCTGGAACTCATCGATCATGACCATCTTAAAGCGGCCCTCATAGGCTGCTCGGATGGCGGGATAATCGTGCAGCGCCTCGTACGCCATGCGCAACAGATCGTTATTGTCGAGCGCGGACTGGCCGGCCTTGAGCGCGCGGTACTCCGCCTCCACAGCACGAGCAAGCCCCACCAGCGCATCGAGCGCCGGGCCGCCGCAGGCAAGCACGATATTGATAAACGCATCGGCCGCCTCGGCCTTGAGTAGCTCCACCTGCTCCTTAGGAAACGCCTTGCTCGCCCGAGGCATGTTGCACGACATCATGAGTCGCGCCGCATCCTCCATGGTTTTGCCGCTCGCCTCAAACGCGTCGATGGCGTCGAGTGCCACCTGCGCTTTCTCGGTCGTGGCCTTGCTTGCGCCCAGCGCCGCACGATAAGCATCGGCAAGCGCCGAGGTATCGGCCTGGCCGCGCGCCACGCACACATCGTCCATGCCGCCCGGCAGCTGGCTCGATAGCTCCAGCAGGTCGCGCACCAGGCCTTTGATGGTGGTACCGGCGCCAAACGTCCCGCCCTCGCCCGCCATGGGATACCAAGTGTAGATGGCCTTAAGCGAAGCGGCGAGCTCGGGCGCGGCATCGGGCGCCGTCGCGCGCCCCAGCACATGCTCGACAGCCTGATCCATAAGCTCATCGGTATCGGTAAGCACCGTGAACTCGGGATCGATGCCCAACTCCAACGCGTGCGCGCGCAGGATGCGCGAGCACATGCCGTGAATGGTCGAGATCCAAGCGTCGTCGACCGTCAGGGCCTCTTCGTCCATACCCTCTTCGATGAGCGCGCGGCGCACGCGGTCGCGAATCTCGGCCGCGGCGTCTTTGGTAAAGGTAATGGCGAGCACCTGGTCCAGATGCTCGACAAACGGACCGGATTCGGGCGAGAGCGCATAGACGATGCGGCGCGTGAGGGTAAAGGTCTTGCCCGAGCCGGCACCCGCCGAGACAAACAGCGGGCGGTCGAGCGTTTTGACGACTTGCAGCTGTTGCGGCATCAAAGTCGAAAGATCCATGGTCTACACGTCCCTCCTTACAAACGTTCCTTCGTGGTTATACGAGCAGCGCGCATGCGCGGCCTGCGCCGACGTCGGATCGACAGCGGCGACGTCGCCCGCCTCGAGTTCGCGCAGCCGCTCGGCAATGCCGGTCTCCACGCGATCGAGCAGCACATCGAAGTCCATGTTGCCGCCCTCGCCGGGAAAGCCCTTCTTAAGGCCCGGGATGCGACCGTCGCCGCGCTCTTCCTCGAGCAGCTCGGCACTTGCGGCGCCGCGCAGCGCGGGCTTGCCGCCCTTGGTCGAAAAATAGAGCGCAGCACGGGTATCTAGGCCCAGCGCCCGACGCATGGCCTGCGCGTAGATGAGTGTCTGGGTATGGGGCGGCAGCCAACGCGGGTCGTCGATGGGGGCCTCGCCCGACTCTTCGTCGCGCACCGTAGGGTCGGCGAGTTTAAACTCCTCGACACCCGAACGATGCTTGTAGTCAATCACCACGGCGCGATTCTCGGCATCCACGTCAACGCGGTCGATACGCCCGCCGAGCGGCCAACCGGCATACTCGACCTTAAGCTCATTAAAGGCGAACTCAAGGTAGCGCGGGGCAAAGGGGGCAAGCGCCTCGGACTCGTAGGTGAGCACGCCTTCCAGCTGCGGCAAGATCTCGGCCACCTGACGCTCCTCCACCGGGGAGAGCGGCACCAGCGGGCCCTCGGTACCGCGCTTGCCCGCATGCTCGGCCAAGGTCTCGGCAAAGACCTCGCGCAGCAGCTCCTGTGCGCGCGGCAAGTTCTCGGGCGTCACGCGCTCCATGCCCTCTTGGGGCAGACGGGCATGCAGGTGTTCCAGCACGTCGTGGACGAAGTTGCCCTTCTCCATGTTGCCAAAGCCCGCGTCGATAGACTGGGGCTTGACGCGATACGACACGAACCAGCACAGCGGGCAAGTGGAATAGGCCTCGATCTGCGAGGCGGACGTCAGGCGCGGCACAAGCGGCGCGTCCTCTCCCTCGCCGTCACGACGGCGCAGGACCAAATACGGCACGGCATCGGCACTCAGATGCTGAGGGGCTTCACAGGTCACGCGCTCGCGCTTGAGACCTTCGCCTGCCGCGGGATCGAAGTCCCTTACGATATCGCCCTCACCCACGCACTTCGCCTTGTCGGCGTCAGCGGCCTTAGCGTCACCAGTGGTCTTAGCGTCGTCAGCGGCCTTAGCATCGTCAGCGGCCTTGGCGTGCGCACGCAACTCGGTCCACACGGCCGCCGGATAGCACTCGCGCGCTTGGCGATCGTGTGTCACGCGGGCAAGCGCAACCGGGCCGCGTGCCACCTGCATCGCGTGACCAAAGCGCACGCGCAGCAGGGCCGCGGGCTCAAGCGTCACGCCCTCGCGGCCAAGGCTCGCCGCCAGCGTGGCCAGCGGCCCCTCCTCGTGCGAGAGCGGATAGCTGTCCAGATCGACATCGGCAAACAGCACGGCATCGTAGCTGCCGGGGCGCAGAGCCGCCGCATCGGCAAGCGAAGCAAACCGAACCTGAGCACGTGGCGCACGGTCAACCTCGTAGGTCTCGTAATCGTAGGCGGTGCTGCGCTTGTCCACCTTGGTGCGAATGCCATCGAGCACGGGCACGGTCGCGGCCTGCGACACGTCGAGCGCGCGGGCGCCATTCATAAGGATGTCGATGGCGTGGCGCAGCAGGGCCACCTCCGCCTGGCGACGGGCTTGGCCATCTAAGCTGCCCAGCGAACGATCGGGCAACGCCGCGGCAACGGCAAGCATGGCCTTGAGCGCCGTCACGGGCTTGTCACGCCACAGCGCCTGGAACACGTCCGAAACCACACACGGCACGTTCTTAAACCAGTTCTCGTCGCTCGCCGCCTTGCGCGCGCCCCTCACCTGGCCCTGGACGCTCTGCAGCAGACTCTTAACGCCCGCGGTAGTCTTGCTGCGCGAGAGACGCATATTCTTATCGAAGGTACGGGCATTGACGGCATCAGCGCCCGAAAGCGGACTGTAGATCCAGTCGGTAAGCTCCGGCGCGGGCCACCACTCGGTCTTTGACGCCGTGCCCTCATCGGCGGCCTTCATACGTTCGATCAGGCCGGCGAGCGCCGCAAACTGCCTGCCCGCAATGGATTGGGAAAACGCCGTAAACTCAACTGTCTCGGCAGCAATATGACGAGCCGCCAGACGAGAGGCGAGCTCACCGAACAGCTGGGGTGCCCGAGCAGAAACAACGAGCACGCGCACGGGGTCGGCGGGCGTTGCAGTAGTTTTATCGGCCTTGGACTCCTTGTGCGATTTCACCAACTTATCGATGGCGTCCGCATAAGCATGGGGACGGGCATGGGGGCCGGCGACCTCAATAAAGGCAGGCTGAGCGGCGGTCCCGCAAGCGGCATCAGACGCGACGGCGTCCTCCTCCAGCGGCGCGGCCTCAAACAGCACGCCGCGGGCATCAAATGCCGCGGCAAGCTCCTCGCGCATCGCCGCCTGCTCGCGGGCAAGCAGCACGACGACCTCTCCCTCATTGTTCGCCACGGCAGACAGCAGCTCGAGCAGACCGTGCGTAAACGACGTGATACCGCGCACGCATACGGCGCGGGTGCACGCCGGCAGGCTATCGGCCAGGGCACCGGCCATAATGTCGGCCGCCTCACAGGGCTCGACCATATCTCGACGGTCCAAGCCGCTCGCGTAGGCGCGCAAAAGCTCGAACACGCGAGCCTCAGCATCGCTTTTTGGCTCAGGCTGGCAATTGTTGCCACCGCATCGCTCGGCACCCGTCCCTGCCACACCCGGAAGCACATCGCGAGCCATGCGCGCGAGCATGCGCACCGTGCCCTGGCCACACGAAAGCGGCTGAAGATCGGCATCATCGCGGCGGGCAATCATATCCGAAAACAGCATCTGGCGCTGCAGGTTGTCGACGAAATCGCGCCCGTCGCCCAAAAGCTCCCAAAGCGAGCGAAGCCACGACGAAGGCGTCTTGTAGTCGATACCCAGTGAAACCCCGGCTTCCGCCGCATCATGACGGCACAGGTCGAGCTCGGCAAACGTTGGTGCCAGCAACACGGCACGCCCGTGACGGGCAATAAGGTCGGCAAGCAGCGCCGACTCGGCATCGCTCAAATCCGTGCCGGTATTGGTGGTATAGATTCGAACAGGCATGGTCCTCCGCTCAAACCGTTCGCAATAATCAATGCATCCATCCTACCCGCCCAAGCGGACACATTGCCACCGCAGTTCCATCTTTTGGTACAAAGCAACCTGAACCCAACGCACCAGCCGATTGCAGGCATATAAAAACCGCCCCCGGAGGGACGGTTCTTCGTAATTCAATGTTGTCGCTGGCCTACTCGCCATCCTCCAACTTAATGAGGATCTTGCGGTAGCCACCGTACTCGCCGTTCAGCGCCTTTGAAACGCGGCTCACCGTGGTGGACGAAGCGCCGGTACGGGCCTGAACCTCAACATAAGGCTCGCCCTCGTCCAAATAGCGCGCAACCTGCAAACGCTGAGAAAGGTCGCAAATCTCGCGCGGCGTGCAGATATCGGTCAAAAACGCTTGGATATCCTTCTCGTCGTCCAAAAGGCTAAATGCGTGGACCAGCTGCTTGACATCAGGCTTGTCAAACATGTTCTCGATATTCATCGATCACCGCCAAACCCGCCAAAAGGCATCGAAGTTGATACTGACATCGGGCATCGTTCGCCCGTTCTATGCAATAGGGCAACGCCTGTGGCTTTTGCCCGTAGCAGTGTAGCACACCACCAAACTAAAGCGACAAGACTCTCTGCCAGCGGCGCGTTTTTCAGGACGAACGCCGTTTAGAAACCATATGCGCACGTAAGCTCCACGAATATTTGAGACAATGGGCGCCCAAACACCGCGGCGCGCCCGCGCAACCATCCAGGTCGCCGCCGTAAGCCGCTTCACGCGACGCCAGCAATCCCGGCGCAAGAAAGGATTCACGCCATGCGCTTTATGCTTAACTGGCTCTTCACCTCGATCGCCATCGCGATCGCCACGTTCCTCGTCCCCGGTATCCAACCCTTCGGCTTTGCCGAGACCTGGGTCTGCTTTGCCTTTGTGGGACTGTTCCTGAACATTGTCGATTCGTTCGTCAAACCGTTCCTTACGGTCATCTCGCTGCCGCTCACGATCATTACGCTGGGCATTTTCCAGCTTGTCGTCAACAGCTTTATGCTTGAGCTCGCGAGCTACCTGTCGGTCAACCTGCTGGGCGTCGGCATCTCCATCGCCAGCTTTGGATCGGCCTTTATGGGCAGCATCCTGGTGTCCATCACGCGCAGCATCCTCGACAGCATCGCCGAGGACTAAAACGGCCATTCCGGCCATGTCCGTCTCAACAGCCCAAAACGAAGGCCGCCCATCGCAAAAATGGGCGGCCTTCTTATTTTTCAAGTCTCAAAGGGCGAGAGAATCTACCATTTCCACCCCGTCCCCAAATGCAGGTGTGGGTTAGATGACGTAGTCGTAGCCATGATTGGGAGCGACAAGTTGATCAAGCGTCACACCGTCGAGGTAGTCGTTGATGAGCTTGTCCAGGTTCTTCCACACGTCGAGCGTGGGGCACTCATCCGAACGCGAGCAGCCCTTGCAGTCGCCATCCAGACAGGCGACCGGCGCCAGACTGCCCTCGGTCAGGCGCAAGATCTCGCCCACCGTGTACTGCTCGGGCGGGCGAGTGAGCACGTAGCCGCCGCCCTTGCCACGCATGCCCGAAAGCATGTTGGCGCGCACGAGCGTAGCCAAGATGTTCTCGAGATATTTCTCGGAAATCCCCTGTCGCGCCGCGATCTCTTTGAGCGGGATGCGACCGGCCGCCTGGTGCTCGGCCAGATCGACCATAACGCGCAGGGCATATCTGCCCTTAGTAGAAACCAACATGTATCGTGCTGCCTTTCGGTCATTTAGTCCGTAGAAATTCTAGCCGAAAAATTGGTTTTGAAAATACCCGTTCCGGTCAAGATGGTTAATCAGCTCGTAATAATCTTCTATTTCCTATTGCATTACTAGGCTTTAGTGTCTAGTATGCTTCCCAACAGCTAAACGAACAACCTATAAGGTTTATGGGTTTAGCTGCTACACGCACCGTGAAACCACACGGCAACCAGCAACTTGAACACTTTGGAGGTTCCCCATGAGCAAGGTTTACACATCCATCGATCAGCTTATCGGCCACACCCCGCTTCTGGAGCTCACCCACTTTGAGGCCGACGAGGACCTCAAGGCTCGTGTGCTCGTCAAACTCGAATACTTCAACCCCGCCGGGTCAGTTAAAGACCGCGTCGCCAAGAACATGATTGACGAGGCCGAGAAGGCCGGCAAGCTCGTGCGCGGCGGCGACTACACCATCATCGAGCCCACGAGCGGCAACACCGGCGTCGGCATCGCCTCGGTGGCAGCGGCCCGCGGCTACAAGGTGATCATCACCATGCCCGAGACCATGTCCGTCGAGCGCCGCAAGCTTATGCAGGCATACGGCGCACAGCTCGTGCTCACCGACGGCTCCAAAGGCATGAAGGGCGCTATCGCCAAGGCCGAGGAGCTGCAGAAGGAGACCCCCAACAGCATACTCGCCGGCCAGTTTGTGAACCCCGCCAACCCCGCCATCCACAAAGCCACGACCGGCCCCGAGATCTGGGATGACACCGACGGCAAGGTCGACATCTTCGTCGCCGGCGTTGGCACCGGCGGCACCGTGACCGGCGTGGGCGAGTTCCTCAAGGAGCAGAACCCCCAGATTCAGGTTGTCGCCGTCGAGCCCGCCACCTCCCCGGTGCTCTCTAAGGGCCAGGCCGGCCCGCACAAGATCCAGGGCATCGGCGCTGGCTTTGTGCCCGACGTCCTCGATACCCAGGTCTATGACGAGATCATCCCCGTCGAGAACGACGACGCCTTTGCCACCGGCCGCGCCGTGGGCCACAAGGAGGGCGTGCTCGTGGGCATTTCGTCCGGCGCCGCCGTGTGGGCCGCACTGCAGCTGGCCAAGCGCCCCGAGAACGAGGGCAAGACCATCGTGGCGCTGCTCGCCGACACCGGTGAGCGCTACCTGTCCACGGCGCTCTTCCAGGACTAGAGCCTGTCGCCCATAGGTTGAGCCCACGGACGAGCCGGTCTCCTCTCTCCCGGCAGTCTGAGCCCATCCAATCAGGGTGTCCCACGAGACGCCCGAACTTGCTACAATGTCTGCGGCGCGGAACCAGCCTCCCGCGCCGCTTTTCTTTTTTGGCCACATGCCACCAAGGAGAACCTCCCCATGCACAACAAGCGCGTGCTCGTCGCCATGAGCGGCGGCGTCGATTCCAGCGTGACCGCGTACCTGCTCAAAAGCCAGGGCTACGAATGCGTCGGCGCCACCATGCGCCTCACCTGCCCCGCGCCCGATCCCGCCACGGGCATGAGTAAGGTCGACCGCGACATCGCCGATGCGAAGGCCGTCGCCGAGCGTCTGGGGATACCCCACCATGTGCTCGACTTGCAGCAGACCTTCGACCACAGCGTTATCGAGCGCTTTGTGAACGCCTACCAGGAGGGGCTGACGCCCAACCCGTGCATCATCTGCAACCGCCACATAAAGTTTGGCGCGTTGCTCGGTGCGGCGCTGGACATGGGCTGCGACTACATCGCCACAGGCCACTATGCCAAAACGAGCCAGGCGTCCGACGGCACCTGGCAGCTGCATCGCGGCGAGGACCCCAAGAAGGACCAGAGCTACTTTTTGTATTCGCTCACGCAGGAGCGGCTGTCGCGCACAATCTTTCCGCTGGCCGGGCTGGACAAAGAGCGCGACGTGCGCCGCATTGCCGCCGAGCAGGGCTTCATCAACGCCAAGAAGGCCGAGAGCGAGGACATCTGCTTTATCGCGGACGGCGACTACGCGGGCTATATCGAGCGCCGCTGCGGACATCCCGCTGCACCGGGCGACATTGTGTGGCGCGACGGCAGCGTGGTCGGACGCCATAACGGCGCGCTGCGCTATACCATAGGCCAGCGCAAGGGCTTGGGCGTCGCGATGGCGCACCCCGTGTACGTAACGGGCGTCGACGCCGTCAACAACACCGTGCATCTGGGCGAGGCAGAGGACCTGACCGCCGCGGCGCTCACGGCCAATGACTGGATCTGGAGCACCCCTGCCGATCGCATGGAGGCAGAGCTCGATGATGGCGGCATTCGCGTGGGCGCCAAGTACCGCTACCGTCAAAAGGACCAGGCAGCGACCCTTACACGTGGCGCCGACGGACAAATGCTGCTGACTTTTGACGAGCCGCAGCGAGCCATCGCCCCCGGCCAAGCCGTTGTAGTCTACCGCGGCGACATCGTCCTCGGCGGCGGCACGGTGACCGGCGCACTTAAGTAGCCGCGGGTTTATCGCTGCACGTGTCGAAGTACCTCAACAGAGGCACTAACCTCGATTACGCGACGCTCGAGGCCGCGGCAAATGGCCTCGAGTCGACCCTCCGCCGTCGCCCATTCGCTCTGCGAAAGAATCTCAATCGCCTCATCAACAAATCCGTTGAGTCGTGATGAATCGAACCAATCGAGCGAGTCCGCAAGCGCCAGCTGGACGGAAGGGTCGGGCCCAAACGGCTTAGCGAAAAACCCAAACTCCCCAGCTACGAGCACGGCAGTTGGTACGTTGTACCACAGGCAGTTGCCACTATCGAACAGCGGAGCAGGTTTTATCTCCAGGGTGTCGACATTACGGATGATGCCGAAGTTTCGCCAATGGCGGGCGCTGCTGGCCAAAAGGGCATCGCAGACAATCATCTGCGACATAGACCTTCTCACGACAGCCTCGTCTGCTCCATGCTTACCAAGGAAGCGGCAGTACCGGTCGTACGTCGAGCTTCCTCGCTGGCCGCCAAGGGCGTTCTTAACGTAAACAGCCGGAACATATTCCTCGCGGCCGTCAAGAAAGTCGTCGCACAGACACACAGGGCCATCGAACATCCGCTCAACCGTATAAGGAACAAACCCGCCCTCCGACAGCAAGCGACGATGCAGAGCCGTTGCAACCGCCTCGTTAAAGGGACGCTGATCGTCCATCCCGCAACCTTTAGCCAAAACGCGAATGCCGTTTCGAATCATCCACGATTTAGGGAGCTCGCCCTCGGACGTGTTATCCGGATTTTTAAGACCGATGCCTTCCAGCCAACCCGAACGCTCTTCGGGCGCCGATCGCTCAAAATCATTCTCGAAGTAATTGAGGTTTCGCCATTTGAGTTCGTCGCATTCTGCCGGCCGCAGCCAATAGCAATCCGAAAGCGAGAGGCCCAGGCACCGAACCGGAACCTCGATACCACTGGCAATTCCCAGCTCACGATAGCGCGAGACGAGTCCGGGGCGGACATCAGGCACTGACCGATGGCCCCACCACGCGTTGAGCTCCCGTTTATTCACCGTTGGAGAAGAGCTCGAGCACGTGCCAAACGGCATCCTCTGTGCATCGAGTACTTCGGCGATTTCGAAGGAATACTCGCGCGTCGGATCAAACGAAACACGCGCAACCTCGTAATCGGCCGACATCAGCGTAAACTTGCGTCCCACATCGGCCTCAGGACGGCGTCCTCGCTTGCGGACCTTTTGATAGGCGATCGCAGAATTGTACTCGACCATCTTCCGGCCGCCCACAATATCGCACGCGAGTGTTCCCGATGCGGCAAGTTGCGATATGCGGGCTTTCGTAACGCCCAACAGACGGGCAGCATCACCCATAGACAAGTACTCGGATGTATCCATACGCCGCATCACCTCGTTAAGTATTCTAAACGTAAAGTTAATTAGTTACATACAGCATAATACTAAACAGACTGAAGCGAAAAAAGGCCCGAGCAATCGGGCCTTAGAGCAATTGGTCAGCCGAGTCGCAAGCTGCTCCCCTAACGCTGGACGTAGGCACGGACCAGCTCGTAGGTGTTGCGCACGCCGTCCATGTGGCTGCGCTCGTAGTTGTGGCTCGCGTACACGCCGGGGCCGATCAGTCCATGGCGAATGTCGTAGCCGGCAGAGAGCGTGGCCTCGACGTCCGAGCCGTAATGCGGGTACACGTCGATGGCGTAATCGAGCTCAAGCTCGCGCGCGATATTGGACAGCGCCGTCACCAGGTCGTAGTTGTACGGACCGCCCGAATCCTTGGCGCAGATCGACACCATGTGCTCGGTGCAGCCTAGGTCGTCGCCCACGCAGCCCATGTCAACGCTGATCATCTCGCGCGTGTCGGCCGGCACGAAGGCGCCGCCGTGGCCCACCTCCTCGTACACGGTAAAGAGCAGCGAAACCTTACGCGAAAGCGTCACCTCGCCAGCGGCGACGGCACGCGCCAGCCCCAGCAGGATTGCCGCAGACAGCTTGTCGTCCAGGAAACGGCTCTTGATGTAGCCACTCTCCGTCACCGTCGTGCGAGGATCCATAGCGATGATGTCGCCGGTCTGAATACCCAGCTCGAGCACATCGTCCTTGCTGTCAACGTTCTCGTCGAGCAGGATTTCCATGTTCTTCTCGATGGTCTTGACCGGCTCATCGGTCACATGCGCCGAAGGCTCGGTATTGAGGACCACACCCGTGTAGACATTGCCATCGCGCGTGTAGACGGTGCAGTTCTCGCCATCAGCCGTAGACCACTGATGCCCGCCGAGGGTCGTGGGGCGCAGGCGACCATTGTCCTTAATGGAGCGCACCATGGCGCCCAGGGTATCGACATGGCTCGCCAGTACGAGCGGCTCGCCCTCGCCGCCAAGCTCAACGAGCACGTTGCCCTTATTGGAGCGCTCGGGCCCAAAGCCCATCTCTCGCAGGGTCTCCATCAGATAATCGGTCGCCGCGCGCGTATAGCCCGTCGGCGAAGCAATAGAAGTCAGCGTCTTAAGCTGTCCCGCGATATAGGAGAGCGTCTCCTCTAGAAAAGTATCGATTACAGAAGCCATGTGCATCCTTCCAAGCAAAACTAAGACCGAGTCCCGATTTTAACCGTTCTGCACGCGCAAGGCTCTGGGAGCCGAGCCACCTCCAGACGTCCTCGCGCCGATTTTGCGCACGCGCACGGCTTACAATCCCAATCTTGCATAAATCCTATCGGTATCTGCATAGAAAGGAGGAATCTTTTTGCTTCGTCTCAAGGTACCCCGCCTTGGGCCGTGCAAAAAACGGAGTATTCAGCACCGTGGGCCCCAACGACCCCATCGCGAACGACAAAACGACGCGGTTACAGCAGTGTTGTAGGTCGTCGCAAAGCAGAAACTCAGTAACAACCCCCTCCACTCATCGATAGCCCGCCCACAACGGCTGTCGATGGGCGCCTGCGGGCCACTACGGGCCATTCAAAACGTTATGCATTTTTAAGAGCTTGCTGAATACTCCCAAAAATGCACGCTGGGAAGTGCACCACCTATCCGCAGCGGGCAGTACGCCTTGGTTTTGTCCGTCTCAGGGCATCGACGCAGCACAAAAAGCCCCGCCGTGCGTAGCACGGCGGGGCCAGCGGCACGTCAAAAGACCATACACCTACGGGCGAAGGACCACCAAACTGGGCTAGGCAGCCGGGCAGATCTTCTTGAAGAGCTCGATGACGTCGTCGAGCGTTGCCTCGCGCGGGTTACCCGGGAAGCAGGCGTCGGCCATGGCGTCCTTGGCCAGAACCTCGATCTCGTCAGCCTTCATGGCCTCGCAGACGTGCGGGATATTCACGTCGGCAGAGAGCTGCTTGACGGCGGCGATAGCGGCGTCGGCAGCCTCGTCGGTGCTCATGCCCGTGGTGTCAACACCCATGGCAACGGCAACCTTGGCCAGGCGCTCAGCGCAAACCGGCTTGTTGAACTCCATGGCGATCGGCAGCAGCATGGCGCAAGCGACGCCGTGCGGGGTGTCGTAGTGAGCTGACAGGGTGTGAGCCATGGCGTGGTCGATGCCCAGGCCAACGTTGGAGAAGCCCATGCCGGCGACATACTGACCAAGGGCCATGCCCTCGCGACCGGAGCCGGGCTGACCGGACTTGGCCTCGGCGACGGAGTCACGCAGGTTCTCGCTGATCAGCTTAATAGCCTCAAAGTGGAACATGTCGGAGAGCTCCCAAGCGCCCTTGGTGGTGTAGCCCTCGATGGCGTGGGTCAGAGCGTCCATGCCAGTGGAAGCGGTCAGGCCGGCGGGCATGGAAGCCATCATGTCAGGGTCGACGACGGCGACCTCGGGGGCGTCGTTGGTGTCGACGCACACGAACTTGCGGACCTTCTCGGGGTCGGTGATGACGTAGTTGATGGTCACCTCGGCAGCGGTACCGGCGGTCGTCGGCACGGCGATGGTGAACACGGCATGGTTCTTGGTGGGAGCAACGCCCTCGAGGCTGCGGACATCGGCGAACTCGGGGTTGTTGATGATGATGCCGATGGCCTTGGCGGTGTCCATGGAGGAGCCGCCACCGATGGTCACGATAGCGTCAGCCTCGGCGGCCTTAAAGGCCTCGACGCCGTCCTTGACGTTCTGGATGGTGGGGTTGGGCTTAATCTCGGAGTAGAGGCTCCAAGCGATGCCGGCAGCGTCGAGCTCGTCGGTCACCTTAGCGGTAACGCCAAACTTGACCAGATCGGGATCGGAGCAGACGAAAATCTTCTTGTAACCGCGACGCTGGAGCTCGCCGGGGATCTCCTTGATGGCGCCGGAACCATGATAAGAAATGGTGTTGAGAACGAAACGATTAGCCATTGATAGCCTCCCATCGTGTGCGGGGCACCCATTACGCCCCACGCTATGAGTCCCATCCTAACGCTTTTGAAACGAAAAATGCGTGAGAACGTCAAAAGTGTTAAAGCGTTTCAACAGAAGATGAAAAAACTGCGGCAAAGGGACAGTCCCTTTGCCGCATTCGGTTACTTTCGGCAGCCCTCTTTCCAAGCCTCGGCCGCAACCTTCCAGCGTAAGCGCAAGTCGCGCTCGCGGTCGATGAACATGATGGCAAACGCGACAAACAGCAGCAAGCTCGCCACGACGATGGCGTGCAGGCCCATGCGTTCAATACACCAGTTGCCCAACACGGCGCCAAACACAAAGATAAAGATCACGCCAAAGTACAGCAGGCCGTTTTCCAAAAAGCCGCGCCTGTGGGTGATGATGTAATCGTCCACGTTTTGCAGCGCGTTGCGCAAGTTGCCGATGCACATGGTCGTAGCGATACCGTGACCGTGAATCTTGCGGAAGCTCTCGACCTGCATACCGCAGGCAAACGAAGTGAGACAGTTGGCGAGCAGGTTGTAACCGCCACCGGGGATAAAGCTCACGCCCAGCAAGATGACGGCTTCAAAAAACACCGTCACCTGGCGCCAGTGAATCACGCTGCCGAACCGCTCGTGAACCAGGTCGGCAAGCATAATGCCCACGGCAAACGACACCACGGGGAAGAAATAGCGTCCCGCCAGCTGCCAGTTGCCCTCCGAGATGCTTACACCCACGAGCAGGATGTTGCCCGTCTGCGCGTTGGCGAAAACATGGTCGCGCCCAATGTACGAATACACGTCCATAAAGCCACCGGCGAGCGCCAAGATGATGCCCAGCTCAATAGACTCCGATATCTGTTTGGCACGCTGCATCGTCGTGCATCCTCCTTGTTGACGACTCTCTCGTGCGTTGGCGGAAACATAACCGCCGTTCATACTGTAACCCATTGACAACATGGCGTGCGCGCGAGACGGGTTCTCCAACGCGCAGATACACAGTCTGGAAACAAACGATCCCCGTATCGACGCGCCGATCCCCCAGCTCATGTACTCCCCCAGTCTTTTTAGCCCCGTCCCAAAAAGACTGGTTACAATTACGTGCAGCATACAGACACCGGGAGGGATCGTGGCAAAAAAGCCTCAGCACGCTCAGAACAACCAGCCCAGTCAGCAGGGCAAACAGGGCCAGCAGCAAAAGCGCGGCGGCAAGGCGCAGGCCACGGTCGCCCGCACCAAGCATTCCCAAGCGACGCCCGCCCGCCCCTGGCGCCCGGGCCGCGATAAATTCCTCCCCGTCAGTCGAGCCGACATGGATGCACGCGGCTGGGACCAGTGCGACTTTGTCTACATCTGCGGCGACGCCTATGTGGACCATCCCAGCTTTGGCATGGCCATCATCAGCCGCGTCCTCGACGCGCACGGCTACAAAGTGGGCATCATCTGCCAACCCGACTGGACCGACCCCACCAGCATCACCGTGCTCGGCGAGCCGCGCCTGGGCTTTCTCGTCAGTGCCGGCAACATGGACTCCATGGTCAACCACTATTCGGTGACCAAGCACCGCCGCCGCACCGACGCCTATACCCCCGGTGGCGAGGAGGGGCGCCGTCCCAACCGAGCCGTCACGGTCTACGGCAACCTCATCCGCCAGACGTTTAAGGACGCCCCCATCATTATCGGTGGCATCGAGGCAAGCCTGCGTCGCCTGGCCCACTACGACTACTGGCAGGACAAGCTCAAGCGCTCGGTGCTGCTCGACTCGGGCGCCGACATCCTCATCTACGGCATGGGCGAGCACGCGATTGTCGAGATCGCCGACGCGCTCGACGCGGGGCTGCCCGTCGATCAGATCACCTATATCAACGGCACCGTTTACCGCACGGGTTCGCTCGACGAGGTCTACGACTACGACCTGCTGCCCAGCTGGGACGACCTTGCCGCTGACAAGCTCAACTACGCCCGCAGCTTTAACGTGCAGCAGCAAAATATGGACCCTATCACCGGCCATCGCTTGGTAGAGCCATATCCCAACAGCGTGTACGTGGTGCAGAACCCGCCGTCGGCAACACTCACCACCGACGAGATGGACGAGGTTGCCGAACTCCCCTACGCACGCGATTGGCATCCCGACTACGACGCGGCGGGCGGCGTGCCAGCCTTTGCCGAGATCAAGTTTTCCATTAGCTCCAACCGCGGCTGTTTTGGCGAGTGCTCGTTTTGCGCCCTTACCTTCCACCAGGGCCGCGTGTTGCAGATGCGCAGCCACGACTCGATCATGCGCGAGGCCGAGCTGCTCACGCGCGATCCCGAGTTTAAGGGCTACATCAACGACGTGGGCGGACCGACGGCAAACTTTAGCCGCCCTGCCTGCGACAAGCAGCTCAAGCACGGCGTGTGCAAGAACAAGCGCTGCCTGTGGCCGAGCGTGTGCAAGAACATGGTAGTCGACGAGAGCGGCTACACGCAGCTGTTGCGCGACCTGCGCCAGCTGCCGGGCGTCAAGAAGGTCTTCGTCCGCAGCGGCATCCGCTTCGACTACACCATGGCCGACGCCTCGGACGAGTTTTTGCGCGAGCTGCTGGAGCATCATGTCTCGGGCCAGCTACGCGTGGCACCCGAGCACGTGAGCGACGCGGTGTTGTCCGTGATGGGCAAGCCGAGCCGAGCCGTCTACGATGCGTTCTGCCGTAAATTTGAACGCCTGAACCGCGAATACGGACTCAAGCAGTATGTGGTGCCATACCTGATCTCGAGCCACCCCGGCTCGACGATGAAGGAAGCCGTAGAGCTCGCCGAAGCCGTGCGCGACATGGGCTATATGCCCGAGCAGGTGCAGGACTTCTACCCCACGCCGTCCACCATGTCGACCTGCATGTACTACACCGGCGTGGACCCGCGCACCATGGAGCCGATCTACGTGGCGCGCGACCCGCACGAGAAGGCCATGCAGCGTGCGCTCATCCAGTATCGCAAGCCCGAGAACTACAAGCTCGTGCGCGAGGCGCTGGAAAAAGCCGGCCGCCGCGATCTGATTGGCTACACCAAGCATTGCCTGATTCGTCCCGTGCCCCCGCGCCCGGGCGAGACGTCTGCTGGCGGCGGGCATGGCACCGGCAAGAAGGGCGGCAAACCGCATGGCGGCGCCGGCGGCAAGGGGCCCAAGGGTAGCAAGGGGCACGGCGGCATGTCGCGCGCACAGAACACTGCCGGTCGCAATCGCGCGGCCCAGGGACGGCAGGGCGCCAACGGCGGCGGACGTCGCAACTAGGGCAGCGGCGCGCTCGCTGCGTCCATCCCACACGCGTGGCGCAGCGAGCGCATCGCCCCTACCAGCACAAAGCCGGCGATGGCAACCGTGACCACCACGTCGAGCGGAGTGTTCACAAACCACAGCAGCCCCATGAGATACGACCCGGCATTAAAGGCAAAGTGCAGCAGGATCGTGTAGCGGAGCTTTCCGGTCGTCACGAGCACCCAACCAAAGATGAGGCCGGCGGCACCCGCGTAGCAACCCTGCACCCAGTTCATGTGCATAAAGCCGAAGACCGCCGCCTGCAGCACGATTGCCGCGGCGACGCCCCAGGTACTCGGGGCCGACCAGGGCACCATGGCGCCGTCCTGCGCGCTCGCACGACGCCGGCGCTTCCAAAGTGGGCGGCACTGCGGATTAAACGCTCGGAGCGAAAACTCAAAAATAATGCCGCGCACCAGCAGCTCCTCACAAAATGGGGCGCCGAGCACCGTAGTCAGGACGGCGAGATAGCTGGTGTCGCCCATGCCTGTTTCCTCGACAAGCTCGCTGTAGTCGGCCGCGGCATCGGGCAACAGCGACAGCACGGCGTCGGTCACGTAGCCAACGACCACCTGCAGGGCCAAGCCAATCACGATAACGCAGGCGATGCGTTTCCACGCCCCACGCGCTCCCCCGCCGAGCGGATGCTCGCTTTGCCGGCGTGCCATAAACGAACGCGGCCACAGATAACGCCACCACAGTAGCGCCATCAAAAACGATGCCGTCTGCGCGACGGCCTGAAGCAATTGAATGTCGAGGCCATCGATCGAAAAACCCATGAACACCGATGCGACGCCAAGGGCGGAGAACAAAACGACGCTCAGGGCAATATCGGCAGCGACGACGCCAAAACAGGCAAGCGCCCAAATCATCGCATTGAGCATGCCAACCTCCTCCCGACAGGTAGTCGTTAAAGAACGTCCCCAACGACTAGTCATTGGGGACGTTCTTTAACGACTAGTTGCTGGGGACAGTCTTTGCCAAAAGCCCCGTTGGGCGAGATGTCGAACGGGAAGGTGCCGCAGCGATTGAAGGCGGCGATGAACATGCGGATGGCGTTGGACGGCGTGGTGCCCACGAGCTGGGTTGCCGCCGCGAAGGCCGCCTTTTCCTCGGGCAAGACCTTCGCGACAACCGGGGTCATGTGTTCTGCCATGGCGCTTCCTTTTTGAAACGACGGTGGTGCGGATGGATGCGGGCCACGCGGCTGGGCGACGGGCTGTGAAGGCAACCCGATTGGCCCGCATCTGGAGTTTGTTCTACGGCGTTGGTATTACTTGGTATTCCTAAGTATTACCCCGCAGATAGAATACCATACCCGATCCCATGGGGACGGAGAAAAAACGGATCAATTTGTTGCTGAGTAAGTATTTAGAGCGTGATGATGTCCGAGATATTGAGGGCCTGAGCGTCGACGGCATCGTGCGTAGCAAGCAACAGCATGCGGCCGTCGAGCAAGTCGCGCACGACCTCGGCGCATGCGTCGCGCGCAGCGATGTCTAGACCGGTAAAGGGCTCGTCCAGAATCACCGCGTCGCCTGGGCACAGCAGAGCTCGGGCAATCTCGACGCGACGGCGCTGCCCGCCCGAAAGCTCGGCCACACGAGCATGCACATCGACCCCCGGCACCAGCAGGCGCAACAGGGCTGCGGCACTCGAGGCGTCCATGTGCGCGTCGGCGCACACCAGCACGTTATCCAGGGCAGAAACGTCCTCGACCAGGTGCACATCCTGAAACACCATCGAGCACGGTGCGCACTCCCCCGCCGCCAGCGCGAGCAACGTCGACTTGCCCACACCCGAGGCGCCCATCACGCAGGCGCGCCCACCCGCGGGCACGCGAAGCACCAGTCCGTCGAGTGCCGGCGCCCAGGGCGCCCGGTCGCCCACCGCGAGCGCAAGCTCCGCAGCAGCGCCGGCGCCAGCAGAGTCGCCCGAACGCCCGCGAGTACCACGCCCATGTGCCCACACGGCAGCACGCCACGCCGCGGGCCCCGAAGCCCGCAGCAACCACACCAGCACACGCTCGCATGCCCACGATGCCGCCACGACTAGCACGGTCCAAGCCAGCAGATCAGCCGTCTCGATGAGCAGCTTCGCCTGATAGATGCGTTCGCCCACGGTGTCCGTCGCCATGCCGATGAGCTCCGCCGCCACGCCAGCCTTCCAGCTCATGCCGATCACAGCGCGGGCGCACGAAAGCACAAACGGCAGGACTTCGCGCCAGGTGTGGGCACAAAACAGTCGCCAGCCCCGCACGCCATGCAGACGAAACATCTGCTCCAGCGGTTTATCCGCTTGCGTCAAACCCTCGACCAACGAAAAATACACGCCCGGAAGTGCCATCAAAAAGACCGCCGCAATGCTCACGCGCGCCGACCCCAACCAAATGAGCAGCAGGACCACCACGCAGGCAACCGGTGTCGCCTTAACAAACGAAAGCGCCGGCGCCACCAAGCGGGCAAACGTCAGCGATCGCACCGAGACTCCCGCCAGTACGCCGCCGCACACCGCGGCAAGCGCCAGCCCGCCCAAGATTCGCGCACCCGAGCCTGCCAGAATCGCCCATGTGCCGGCATCGCATACCAGTCGCAGCAACGCCACCACGACGGCGCCCGGCCCCGGCAAAATCAACGGCTGCGCCACGAAACCCGCCATCAGCACCCACACGGCAAGCCAAAAGGCGGCAACGGCACCTGCTGCCGCCACCGCCTTCATACGCTCTGTCATTTGTCGAGCAAACGCACGCACGGGCTACTCCATGCAGTAGAAATCGTCAGCCGGGAGCTTGCCGCCCACGGCGCTCGCGTCCGCATCGGCCAGCACCTGCAGGTACCCACCGAGCGCCGCCTTCATATCCCTCCCCGTCTGGCACACGAGCATGCACCCGGGAATCGCCTTTTCGGCAATCGCGGCGTTATCCACGATACCCGCATCGACCACGGCCTGAGCCCAGTCCGCCGGCGCCGCGTTCACGGCCTCAACGCTCGCAGCATGGCAGCTCAGGAATTCCGCCACGGCCTCGGGATGCTCCTCGGCAAAGGCACGGCGCACCACGGTCACGCCCGTCAGCAGGCGCGAACCCGTGTCACCTGCCAGCTCATCCCACACATCGGTCAGACTTACCGGAGCCGACAGCTTGCCTTCGCTCTTTGCGATGGCAGCGGTCTTGAACGGCTCCGGCAGCACGCCCACGGCAGACGGATCGGCAAGCAACGCCGACAGCACCTCGGTGGGCTCGCTCTTAAACTCGAGCGTAACCTGGCCGGTCAGGCCCGCGCGCTCCAACAGGTAGTTCATGACGTACTCCGGCGTGGTGCCCTTGCCCGTCATATAGACAGTATGGCCCGCCAGATCGCCAAACGAGGCCACACTCGCGTCGCCCGTCACAACGTTCAGCACGCCCAGCGTGTTGATGTCGATGACCTGCACCGCACCCTCAGTCTTGTTGTAGAGCACGCTCGCCACGTTGGCGGGCACCAGGGCGATATCGATATCGCCCTGAATGACCTTGGGCACAATCTCGTCGGCGGCAGTGTTGATCGCAAAGTCGAACTCATTGTCCGTGGCACCGTCGGCCGCCTGGTCCATAAACTGCACCAGGCCAATCGACGTCGGCCCCTTGAGCGAGGCGACGTGTACCTCGACCGGCTCTGCGGCAGCACCGGCGCCGTCCGTGGCAGCCGAGCCCGCGGCGGACCCGACACCGGCAGCCCCGCCGCCACAGCCCGCGAGCGCAAGCGACAGGGTGCCCATGGCGAGCGCCGAGGCAAACCCCCGGCGCGACATCTCAACATCAAACGCGCGCATCGCTAGCACGTCCCCTCGTTAGGCATCGTCCATGCGTGATGATCGGTATGCAGCAATTCCTCGGCCAGCGGCGAGAGCGGCGCACCCAAGAACTCGCTATAGCACGCCTGGACATCGGGATTCTCATGCGAGAAGCGAATCTCGGCGTTCGCATCGAGGCCCCAGAGCACCTGGCCGCGCTCGGCTGCCAGCTCGCAGCCGTCGTGGATGGGCTGACCGCCGCCACCGACGCAGCCGCCCGGGCACGCCATAACCTCAACGAAGTCATAGCTCACGCGGCCGTCGCGAATCGCGTCGAGCAGACGGGCAGCGTTGCCCAGCCCGTGTGCCACGGCGACGCGCACCTTAGTGCCATCGATATCGGCGACGGCCTCCTTCCAGCCGTCCAGGCCGCGCACATCGGTAAAGAAGTCGGCGTCGGGGTTCTTGCCCGTCACCAGGTAATAGGCCGAGCGCACGGCGGCCTCCATCACGCCGCCCGTGGCGCCAAAGATCACACCCGCACCCGTGCCAAAGCCCAGCGGCGTATCGAGCGGCTCCTCAACTAGCGTATCCACGCTCACGTGGCTCGCGCGGACCATGCGCACCATCTCGCGCACCGTCAGCGCAACGTCCACATCGGGCGTGCCGCCCTCGCCCACCATGCTCGGCAGCGCGCACTCGGCCTTCTTGGCCGTGCACGGCATCACGGACACCACAAACAGGCGCTCGGGCTCCACGCCCAGCACCTTGGCGTAGTAGGTCTTGGCGATGGCGCCGAACATCTGCTGCGGCGACTTGGACGTGGACAGGCTGTCGACAAACTCGGGGTAACGCGCCTTCACAAAGCGTACCCAGCCCGGGCAGCAGCTCGTGAACATGGGCCAGCTGCGGCTGTCGCCCTCGCCCTTGGCGGCCTTACCCAGGCGCTCGAGCAGCTCGGAGCCCTCCTCCATAATGGTGAGATCGGCCGAGAAATCGGTGTCGAACACGTACTCAAAGCCCACGCGGCGCAGCGCACAGGCCAGGCGCTCGACGGTGGCCTCATCGCGCGGAATGCCGAGCTCCTCGCCCCAGGCGCTACGCACGGCCGGCGCAATCTGCACCAGCACGATCTTGTCGGGATCGGCGATGGCGTCAAACACGGTCTCGGTGTCGTCGCGCTCGCGCAGCGCGCCCGTCGGGCAATGCGTGATGCACTGGCCGCACGCGACGCAATCGGTCTTGCCGATCGGCACGCGCCCGCGGGTGCCCACGGCGGTATGCGTGGCGCGGTTGGTCAGGTCCCAAATCCCTAGGCCCTGTACGCTCTCGCACACCTTGATGCAGCGCATGCATTTAATGCACTTGTCGTTTTCGCGGATGATGGGGAAATCGAAATCCCAGCCCTCGCCCGCCAAATGCCTTTGATGCGGCAGATAGAAAATGCCCAGGTCGTTGGCAATGGTCTGCAGGTTGCAGTTACCGCTGCGCACACAGCTCGTGCAGCGTGAATCGTGCTGCGAAAGCAGCAGCTGCACGTTGGTGCGGCGCGCCTCGCGGGCCTTGGGGCTGTTGGTGTGGACCACCATGCCATCGAGCACGTAGTTGTTGCAGGCGGCAACCAGCTGGTCGCAGCCCTCAACCTCGACCACGCACACGCGGCAGCCGCCGATCTCGTTCAGATCGCGCAGGTAGCACAGGGTGGGAATCTGGATGCCGACGGACTTGGCCGCGTCCAGGATCGTGGTGTGCTCGGGCACCACGACCTCGCAATTATCGATAGTGAGCTTGACCATATTGAGTGCTCCGCTTTCGGTGTTATCGCTGACAGTGGGGTTGTTGAGCTCTACCATTCCAGGTTCCTCCCTCCGCGGAACGCGCCAAAACCAAAGTGGTCGCAACGCAGGCAGCGGCTTGCCTCCTGGCGCGCCTCCTCCTCGGTAAGGCCCTGCTCGACCAGATTCCAATCGTGAATACGCTCGCCGGCCTCGCGCTCACCCAGCTCGCAGCGGCCGCACTCGTGCTTGCCCTTAAACTGAACGGTCGGCAGCTCCACGTCGAGCTTGATCTTGTGGTCGAAGCCCAGATAGCGGTCGATGTTTGCCGAAGCCACGCGGCCGGCGTTGATGGCACGGATGACGGTGGCGGGGCCGGTCTGGCAGTCGCCGCCGCTAAAGAGGCCATCGAAGTTGGGCACGGCACCGTCCGAGTCGGTGACCACGCAACCCCACTTGCAGGCGATGCCCATGTCCTCAAACGGCTTGGAATCGATGTCCTGGCCAATGGCGACAAACACGCGCTCGCAGGGGATGACGCGCTCGGGCGTAGCGGCGGCACGCGGAGCCGGACGACCGCGGCGGGGCTCGCCGATAATCTGCGGTTGCACGCGCAGGCCGCTCACGCGACCATCTTCGCCCGTCTCGATGGCGAGCGGCGCCGTGAGCTCCAGCACCTCACAGCCCTCGGCCTGGGCACCGGCAATCTCGGCGTCCTGGGCCGTCATATCGCAGATGCGACGGCGGTAGACGATGCTTACCTTTTCGGCACCGCAGCGCACGGCGGAGCGTGCCACGTCCATGGCAACGTTGCCGCCGCCGATGACGCACACGCGCTGGCCGCTCAGGTCGGGCAGCTCGTCATCGCCGATGGCGCGCAGCATCTTGACGGCCGATTCCACGCCGGGCGCCTCTTCACCCGGAAGGCCGAGCTTCTTGTCACTGTGGGCACCGATGGCCAGGTAGACGGCATCGAACTCGTCGCGCAGACGGGCGAGCTCCTCGCCGCTCACGGAGTGGTCGAGCTCCACGTCGATGCCGGCGCTCAAGATCCAGTCGATCTCGGCCTGCAGGCGCTCGCGCGGCAGACGATAGCTGGGGATGCCGTAGCGCAGCATGCCGCCCAAGTGGTGGCGCTGCTCAAAAATGGTCACCTTGTGGCCCATCACGGCCAGGTAGTAGGCACAGGAAAGGCCGGCCGGGCCGCCGCCGATCACGGCGACGCGCTTACCGGTGTTGTCCACTACATGTGGCTTGTGGTCGTTGAGGTCGCTATGCTCAACGGCAAAACGCTTGAGGGCGAGGATGTTCATGGGGTCGTCGACCATGCCACGGCGGCAATGCATCTCGCAGGGATGCTCGCACACCAGGCCACAGACGAGCGGTAGCGGGTTGTTCTTGCGGATGACCTTGACGGCGTCGGCATAACGGCCTGCCTCGACGAGCGAGATGTAACCAGGAATGTCGACGTGCGCCGGGCAGCCCGAGACACACGGGACGCGAGCCTCGCGGTCAAAGCCGCAGGAGTGCTCGCGGATGTGGTGCTCAAAATCGTCGCGGAAGCCGCGAATGGCCGTGAGTGCCATGGCGCCGGCCTCGTAACCGATGGCGCAGTCGCTCGAAAGATAGATGGTGCGGGCGGTGCGCTCAATCAAGTTGAGCGTGGACTCGTCGGCGCGGCCCTCGAGCACATCGGCGAGCAGATCGCTCAGCGCGCTCAGGCCCACACGGCAGGGCGTGCACTTGCCGCAGCTCTGGGTGGAGCACAGGTTGACGAGCGCCGCCGTAAACTCGACGGGGCACGGGGCGAGTGAACTCACCGCCAGACGACGTCCGAGTGCATCGTGCAGGTCGTCCATGACGGCCTGAGCGTGGCTGCGTTCCATTACGTGCAGTCGAGCCATAAGATCCCCTCTCACATGGCAGCCCGGAGGCGAGGCCGGGCGAAATTGCTACACGCACAACACTGACCTAAAAAGTTGTTAGGTCTCCACGCAGTTCGGCAGGCGGTATGAAATGTCACCATCAGCGGTGAAAATGAACATTATCGCAGATAAATGCCATATTTGATAAAACGCGTTACCAAATTGCAATATTCAATGTGAAAAAGAGCGCCTTACTATTTTTCCTTTTTGATCCGTTTTCCTCCGTCCCCTTCGGATCACATGATCCCTTGGGAACGGAGGAAAACGGATCGTTTTTGGTGCAAAAGGGCCAGGTTTGTTTGCACCAATCTCACTTGCGCTAGATGAAGAGCTCGCATCCCTTCCGCGCGACGCAAACCTTGCTCAGCATCTGGGAAACAGCGGATAGTTTGTTGGAATCAAGCTTGCGAGCACCTCGCGGACATACGGCGATGCAGCGCATGCAGGAGATGCACGCCTCGCCAGCTGCTCGTTTGGAGTCACCCTTGTCGATAGCACAAACGGGGCACGCCGCGGCGCATGCACCGCAGGAGACGCAATCCTCTGTTGCCTCGGGCGCCATGCGGTGACCTCCAGCTTGTTTATAAGGACGATTGCCGGGGATAGAGGGCTCGGACGCATCCTCAGCCAACAGCTTTTGCTGAATTTGCTGAGCAAACTCAGCAAGCTGCGCCGCATCCTGCGCATCCGGACGACCGGCAGCAAACTGTCGCGCAATGGAATGTTCTGCAATGGCCGCAACTGCCGCGATCACCCGGAATCCCGCATGCTTCGCAACGTCCTCCAGCTCTACGAGCGTGTCCTCAAACGCGCGGTTTCCGTAGACGCACACCAGAACGGCCCGCGCTCCGTTGCCGTGAACCATGCCCAACCGGTCAGCCACCACAGCCGGGATTCTACCGGCATACGCCGGCACAGAGATTACGGCCACGTCGTCCTCAGTCATCGAGACAGCGCTGAAATCTAGCCCGCTATCGGTCAGATCGACGGTAACGGTATTCTTGTCCAGTGCCCCGGCCACAAGGCCAGACACCTTCTGCGTTCCACCCGTCGGACTAAACACAATTTCGAATACGCTCATCGAGACACCCTCCCCCTACGTCTGGCAACGCGTCAAGCCGTTTTCACATCCAGCCAGAGTATACGGCACGTGGGATCCCCATTTTGGTGCATCAAGCACCCCAATGCACCAACCCTACGCTGTCTGCCTCTTCGTTTTGTATAAATTACGGTACAGATTGTATATATTTACGGGATACCGCCGTGTTTTCCCGAGGTACCCCATCCTGGCCCGTGCAAAAAACGGAGTATTCTGCAACGTGACCGCGCCAGCAATACCCCGAGCGGGCAAACCTTTAGGGCGCTGCGTCATTTTGGGTTCCGACATGGCGAGAATGACGCGCCCCTGCTCCGGAAAACGACGAAATCTGACTCAGAACGCTCGCCAGGGATATCCGAAAGCCACCGTTGGCGACGTCAAATCATATGCAGACAACTCGAACTGCAGAATACTCCAAAAAATGCACGGCGCACCCCATGGGACCCATTGCCGCATGGTAGGAAACAGGCCCACGGCATCCTCTAGACGCATTCCCGAGGAAATCACATTTGAACTAGCGATCGGATACGGCAAACAAAAAGGGCCCCGAGCGTAGTTGCTCGGGGCCCTTGGTTCACCTCGCTCTAGCGGGCGATGCGTGTGTTATTTGCGCTTGCCGCCGCCGTCACCGGGACGACGGGAGCTGCCGCCACGCTTGCCACCACGACTATTGCCATAGCTGCCACGGTTATCGCGACCGCCGGCACGGCCGCCACGGGAGCCGGCCTGGTTGCCGCCACGCCCGCCACGATAGCCGCCACGACGCTCCTCGCGGGTATCGTCGTAGTTGCGCCAGTCATCGCGACGATCGCGGCTGGCACGCGGGTCACGACGATCGCGCGACTCATTCGAACGACCAGCGCCGCCGCGGCCGCCATTGCCGCGAGCGCCCTCGCGACGCTCGCCGCCGCGGCTAACGCGCTCTTCAAAGCGCTTGCCGCCACGGGACTCACCGCCACGAGCACCTCGCTCACCGCGACCCTCGCCGCCGCGACGCTCATCACGGCCACCGCGCTCGTCATCACGACCGGAACGACGGCGGTCGCCCGAACCGCGCTTGCCACCGCGCGAACCGCGGCCCTCGTCCTCGCGCTCGACACGACGACGGCCGCCACGGTCCTCGTCCTCACGACGACGGCGGTGTGCCTCGCCCTGGAACTGCTTGGCACGACGCTCGGCACGGTTGCCGCGCGCAGGCTGCTCAGCGGCACCAGCACCAGCGCGCTCCTCGGCAGCCACCTCGCGAGCCACGCTCTCCACGGCCTCGTCCACGCGAGCCTGAACGCCCTCGCGCACGCGGGTCTTGCCGCCGCGCTTAGGACGGCTCGGGCGCTCGCCGTCGCCGCGACGCTCGTCGCGACCGCGGTTGGAACGACCGGCCACATCGCCGTAGTCATCGCCGTTGCGCTTGCCGTCGCGACGTGCCTGCTCAAGCTTCTTCTTGCTCTTGGACTTGCCGCGCTTGGTCTTCTTCTTCACCTTAAAGGCGGCAGGATCGCGCTCGGGGTCAACGGCGGGCGGGTTGGGGCCCACGTGCAGGTCGCCGGCTTCGTAAATATCGGCCGTCTTGTCCATGAGCTTCTCGATCTCGTAGAACTCGTCCACATCCTGCTCAGTCACAAACGTAATGGCCCAGCCCAGCTCGCCGGCGCGGCCCGTACGGCCAATGCGGTGGATATAGTCGGTCGGCTCGGCCGGCACGTCAAAGTTCACGACGTAGCGCACGTCGCTAATGTCGATGCCGCGGGCGAGAACATCGGTTGCCACCAGTACGTCGACGGTGCCGTCGCGGAAGGCAGAAAGCGCGCGCTCGCGCTGGGCCTGGCTGCGGTTGCCGTGAATCGCAGCGGCCTTGATGCCCTTGCGCTCCAGACGACGGCAGCAGCTGTCGGCGCGGTGCTTGGTGCGCATAAAGACGATGGTGCGCTCCGGGCCCTCCTTTTTGAGGAACTCGGGCAACAGGTTGTTCTTGGCCTCGATGGACACCGGGAACACAAACTGGTCGACGGTGTCGGCGGTCGACGTGGCCGGCGCGATCTCCACGCGGGCCGGGTCGCTCACCAGGTCGGTGATCTCGTCCACGGCCTCCTCGTCGAGCGTCGCCGAGAACAGCAGCGTCTGGCGCTCGGCCGGCGTCTCGCGCACAATGCGGCGGACGGCGGGCAAAAAGCCCATGTCGAGCATGCGGTCGGCCTCGTCGAGCACCAGGACCTTAACCTCGTCCAGGTGGCAGGCGCCCTGCTCGATCAGGTCGACCAGACGACCCGGCGTGGCAACTAGGATATCGCAACCGTACTTGAGTGCCGCGGTCTGCGGCTTGTAGCTCACGCCGCCCACGACGGTCACGGCAACGTGGCCCGTGACGTCGGCGATTTTGCTTGCGACCTCGTCGATCTGCTGGGCAAGCTCGCGCGTGGGGGTGATGACGAGCATCACGGGGCCACGGCCGTTGCCCTCGGGCTTTTTAGCACCGCGACGGCGGTTGCGGCCGCCACGCTCGCGCACGGGTTTGGGAGGAGCGATGTGCTCCAGATTGTTCATAGTCGGCAGCAAAAAGGCGGCCGTCTTGCCGGTGCCGGTCTGAGCGGCGGCAAGCAGGTCACGGCCCTCGAGCACTACGGGGATCGAGCCGGCCTGCACGGGCGTGGGCGCCGTGTAGCCCAGGTTCTCGATAGCACGAAGCATCTCGTCGGAGAGGCCCAGCTCGTCAAAGGCGGGCAGGCTCTCGGTAGCGGACTCGACGGCCTGGGCGGCATTGGCCTCATCGGCGGCATCGAAGGCAGCCTGGGTCATGGCCTCGCGGGTCTCGTCCAGAATCTCGGCGTCGGTGACGTCAGATACAGAATTACGCATATGTTGTTGTTCCTTATCTGCACGCGCAATGGGCACGGCATGCGGCCGCGCGGGCGTGCTTGGTAGTGCGCTAATACATACAAAAACAGGTGCGCACAGAGAGGACGTTGCTCAGCACGCTGGCGATCGCTTTGGCAGCCCTATCACGCGCCGTCCAGACGCAGCAGCTCTAAGCGATGGAGCAGATTCGCCGCCGGTTAGTATACCCGTGCTTCGCATGCCCCCACGTAAACCACAGATGACGAGGCGGACGAGGTGGGCCCGGCTGATTGTCTCAATCTGTAACATCTACAGGGCGAATCTTCCTCTACGTGTTACAGATCGAGACAAACGGTCGACACGGCTCACAAACGTCTCAATCTGTAACAGTTAACGAGTAAAATCGGCCCTAATTGTTATAGATCAAGACAGAGGGGGATTTCCGTCCAGTCCAAACCAAATCTCTCAGTCTTCCTGCAATTTCGAACATGTGGCCTATAATGTTGCTTTAGTTACGCTATATATTGCGCAGCCATTTAATACGTCGCCCACCGGGGGCCATTAATTCCTATCGCCATATTGGCTAGGAAGCAATCAAAGGAGGTATCCGTGGCAGCAGAGACGCCTTGCTCGGTCCTCTATAACGATATTCGCTCGTTCGGCGGTCTTAAACATCTCGAGATCGCCCGAATGCTCATCAATGGAAACTCTTATCTCGGCAGTACCCTGCTCGAGAAATGCTCTTCCAACCGCTCGTATCTCACCCGTTACATCGTCCATCGCAAGCCTGACCAGTGCGCGCCCTCCATCTACAGCGACTTTACCGTCACCACGCTCAACCTTTCCTCGGCAATCTGCAGCAAGCTCGGCGGCGGCGAGTCCGCCTATCGGGCAATCGCCGAGCACTATCGCGGTCCGGCCGCCAACGAAATGATGTCGGCTCTCGCCAGCTACAAGCTGGACAGCCGCCTATATGCAAATGCCCTCAATCGCATCGACAACTTCGACGGCAATGCCGTGCGCGAGAAAAGCGCGCTTTACCTTATGCTCTTTGTGGCAACGGGGGCGCTCGCCGATCCCGTTCAGGGCGTGGCCACCGTCGAGCGCTTTTGCGACAGCAAGACGGGCGAGCACTTTGGCACCACCGAAACTACCGTCGGACGTGGCTTTATGAGCAGCCTGGAGCAGCCGCGCACCGTCGCCCCCAACCTCGGTCTGCTCAGAACCCATGCCGACAACTGCGCCGGCATGCAAATCCATCCCCTCACACGCGATCCGCGCGGCACCGTGATTGGTTCTTTGCCCAAAACCTCGCCCAGCATCACCGATGTGGGCGCCGACGCATCGCGCGAGCATCTTCGCATTTGGCTCGAGGGTGAGCACTGGTACGCCCAGGGCCTTGGGTCGACCAACGGCACAGTGCTCGAATCGGGCGCGGGTGACGGCGATATTGTGATTGAGCCGCCGCGCGACCAACGCGAGCCTGGCAAGATCTATCCCCCAGTGGAAATCGAAAACAGCGACAGGCTCCATCTGGGTCTCTACACGACATTCCTTGTCATTGTGGACTAGCGCGGACAGCGATCGGAAGACGGTCGCCGTCCGTCTTTCGTCTTCTACCTTCTGCGTCGTAAACGACAATACTCAGCGGTACACGTGAGCAGTGCGGCTATCATGGTACTTTACCGATATCCGCACTGCTCGCGTATACGTGCGGCAACCCATGCCAGACAAAGGAACGCCATGGATACTACCGATAGCGCCTATGGCGACAAACTCATCCGTCTCGATACGTTCGATACCGCCGTGGCGGTCGACCCCAGCGCCGAGGACGACGCTAAACGTCGGTTTATGACGCTTATTCTCCAGACGGCCCACCGCAACAACGGCAACATCGGGCACGTGCTGCGCGCGACCAACACGAGCGGCGAGGTCTTTGCCGTCAAGCTGCTCAAGGACAACGCTATCCTTTCCGGCCAAGCCCCCGACCGCTCCGCCGAGCAATCGGCAGCGCACCTGGCCAGCACCGCCGCGCTGTTCGAGGAGTACCGTCATCTGTGTACCGTCTCGCACCTGCGCGGATTTCCGCGCGTCTATGGCTACGGATCGTGCGAGGATGACCCTCTCATCCTCATGGAGTGGGTCGAGGGCACCTCGCTCAAGCAGGCGCTGCCCCTGCTTCCGCACGACGCCTCGGGCGGGCTGACCACCCAGATGGTCGCCGCCGTCGGAAACGCCGTGCTTCGTGCGCTCTTGATGACCCAAGGCCTCGTGAATCCGGTCATCCATCGCGACCTGTCGCCTGCCAATATCATGTTCCGCACCACCAGCCGAACGCTCGAGCAGCAGATTGCTGATTGTTCCTTTGACCCCTGCCTCATCGACATGGGCTCCGCGACCATGGCTCTCGGCGACGACACGATCACCCGGCGCGCCGACATCTGGCGTTTTGCCACGCCCGCATACGCCGCGCCCGAGATGCTCACGCAGGATATCGAAGGCATCGCGGCCCTTCGCCGTTCGCCGGCAATCGACGTCTATGCGCTTTCGAGCATTCTGTACCAGCTCTACAGCGGTCGCAAACCGTTTGACTTTGAGTCGACGGACGCCGCTGCAACCGGCTCGTTCTATCTCGTAAAGACCAAGACCAAGCCGGCACCGCTCGAGCCGCGCTGCGAGGGCGATGAGGCGCTCGTCCAGATCATCATGAAGGGTCTCTCAGTCGAGCAGTGCGATCGTCCCACCGAGCAGCAGATGCTCGAGGTGCTCTCGGCATACCTCACCGACGCCGAATCCGAAGGCCGCGAGGGCGCGGGCAGTGACACCGCAATTGACATCGACTCCGGTACGCACCTTAAGGTCGACGTCGCCGGCGAGCGCGCGAGAGAGATCCTGGAGCAGGCCCGGCACGATGCCATGACCCGCCGCCGCTTTATTATCGGTGGCGTTGTCGCAGCCGTTGCGGGGCTCAGCGTTATCGGGGCGGCAACCCATGGCTTTGGCATCCCCGACTACCTTGACGGCATCCGCGGTTCACTTGACGACTACACCTGGGATCAGCTGCAGGAGATTTCGCTCAAGATTAAGGCCGCCGAGACCCGTAGCGAGGCACGCGAGATTGCCAAGCGCTATCATCTGCTCGATGCCGATGGGCATATCCCCTATCCGTGTACCAAGCGTGTCACGCTCACCAACGGGCTGCAGGTTGGCGCGCAGCTTGTGGGCATCCGCCACGATGAGCTTCTGGACGGGACGGGCAAGGCCGGACTAACGTTTATGTTCGACGCGGGTATTGCCGAGCGCAACGCTGCGGCTGAACCGCCGAGCGCCGGCTGGGCAGATTGCGAGCTGCGGGAATGGCTCAACGGCGACGGCCTTAAGCTGCTGCCCAACGAGTTGCGCGCACTCATTAAAGGGGTCAAGAAGGTCTCGAACAATGTGGGCGCCGCCAACAGCGCATCGTGCCTGAGCGAGTTGCCCGCAACCCTTTGGCTGCCCGCCATGGTCGAGCTGTGCGGTACGCAACCGCCCGATTCGTTTACCGAGGGCTATCACTACCTGGCAGACATCTACAACGGCGAGGGCAGGGAGTATCAGCTCTTCCGCGAGCTCAAGGTGAGCCCGTATTCCACGAACGAGACGATGGTCCGCCAGTGGAAGGGCAAGGACACCTGTTGGTGGGAGCGCACGGTGAGCCCCGACACATCGGAGAGCGAAGGCACGCTCTATATGAACCGCGTGGGGCACGACGGCGACGTCTTTACGTACGCAACGCCTGCGGAAAAGCCAAGCAAGCTAACCTGTGTGATCCCCGGGTTCTGTATCTAGGCGGCGGGCGTCTTGCCGTGACGGGACCCCTCCCCGGCAATTGTCTCGATCTGTAACAGTAAGGGGTCAAAAACCTCTCTAGATGTTACAAATCAAGACATTTGAGTTGACCGCGGACGGTTTGTCTCGATCTGTAACATCTAGCAGGAAAAACGGTCCTTAGGCGTTACAGGTTGAGACGTTAAGTTGTGGCTCGATGTAATGTCTCGATCTGTAACAGTTACTCGACAAAAACGGGTCTAGTTGTTACAGATTGAGACATTAGACCGGCTACGGTCCGCCGACCTGGCTATCACCTCGGCCAATAACAGAATGGCATACATTTCAATCTCCACTGTATACCCCCAGGGGGTATGGGTGTATAGTATCAGCAGGTTAACAATTCCAACACCAAATTACAGAAAGGAGAAGCCATGGCTCAGGATAAGTTTGACGTGGGCGGTATGACGTGCGCCGCGTGCCAAGCGCACGTGGACCGTGCCGTGAGCAAGCTCGACGGCGTCCAAAGCGTCGCGGTCAATCTGCTCGCCGGCTCTATGCTGGTGGACTACGACCCTGCGCAGGTCTCCCCCGACGACATCTGCACCGCTGTCGACCGCGCGGGCTACTCGGCCTCACCCATCAGCACGGGCACCGACGCTGTCCAAAGCGGAAGTGCGCAAGCCAGGTCCGGCGCCGCCCATATGGAGTCACCGACCAAAAAGTTGGAGGCCGCCGCCTCTGCCATGCGCACCCGCCTCATCGTCTCGATCGTATTCCTCATCCCACTGTTCTACATAGGCATGGGGCACATGCTCGGCTGGCCGCTGCCCGGCATCTTCACCGACCACACCCACAGCATGACGCTCGCGCTCACCGAGCTCGTCCTGCTCATTCCCATCGTCTACGTCAACGACGCGTACTTTATCAACGGGTTTAAATCGCTCGCGCACGGCGCGCCCACCATGGACGCCCTTATTGCCGTGGGCGCCACCGCCTCCATCGCCTGGTCGCTCTACGCCATGTTCATCATGGCCGACCAGCTAGCCGCAGGTCAGGTGCACGAGGCCATGATGACGAGCATGGACAACCTGTATTTTGAGAGCGCTGGCACCATCCTGTCGCTCGTCACCGTGGGCAAATACCTCGAGACGCGCAGCAAGTCCAAGACCGGCGGCGCTATCGAGGCGCTCATCGACTTAGCACCCAAGACCGCGACCGTCGTGGCAGAGGACGGCAGCGAGGCCACCGTCGACGTCGATGCCATTCTGCCCGGCCAGGTGCTGCGTGTGCGCCCCGGCGAGTCCATCCCTGTCGATGGCGTGGTGCTCGAGGGCAGCTCGGCCGTGGACGAGAGCGCGCTCACCGGCGAGTCCATCCCCGTGGAAAAGACCGCCGGCGACACCGTCAACGCCGCCACTGTCAACCGCACCGGCTCGTTTGCCTTCCGTGCCACACGCGTGGGCGCCGACACGTCGCTCGCCAAGATTATCCAGCTCGTCGAGGACGCCAACGCCACCAAGGCGCCCATCGCCCGCATGGCCGACAAGGTCGCCGGCGTGTTCGTGCCCGTGGTATTCGTGATCTCGGCCATGACCTTCGTGGCGTGGATGGCACTGACCGGTAGCGTGAACGAAGCGCTCACCTCCGCCGTCGCTGTGCTGGTGATCAGCTGTCCGTGCGCATTGGGTCTGGCCACGCCCGTCGCTATTATGGTCGGCACCGGCAAGGGCGCCGAGATGGGCATTCTGTTCAAGAGCGCCGAGGCGCTGGAGAATCTGCGCAGCGTGGGCACCGTGGTGCTCGATAAGACGGGAACGGTCACTCGCGGCAAGCCTGCCGTGACCGATATCGTGGTAGCCACGCGCGCCGACGGATCGCCCGCCATGAGCGAAAAGGCGCTACTCAAGCTGGCCGCCGCGCTGGAGCGCTCAAGCGAACACCCGCTGGCCGAGGCGATTATGGCCGAGTGCGAGACGCGAGGGATTGTCGCGCGCGCCGTCGAGGACTTTGCCGCCGTGCCCGGGCGAGGCGTTACGGCGCGCGAGGGGCAAAACGCCATTGCCGCCGGCAATATGCGCCTGATGAACGAGCTGGGCGCGAAGGTGCCCGCGGGTCTTGCCGAACAGTTCGCCGCCGAGGGCAAGACGCCGCTGTTCTTTGCCAAGAACGGCGAGCTCGCCGGCACCATTGCCGTGGCTGACGAGGTCAAGGAAACGAGTGCCGGAGCCATCGCCGCACTGCGCTCGCTTGGCGTCGACGTGCGCATGCTCACCGGCGACAACCGAGTCACCGCCGAAGCAATCGCCCGCCGCGTGGGGCTGAGCAGCGAACAGGTCATCGCCGACGTCCTCCCCGCCGACAAGGAGCACCACGTACGCGAGCTGCAGGATGCGGGCAGCAAGGTCGCCATGGTGGGCGACGGTATCAATGACTCCCCCGCCCTGGCGCGCGCCGACGTGGGCCTTGCTATCGGCACCGGCGCAGACATCGCCAAGGAGGGCGCCGACGTGGTACTCATGCGCAGCGACCTCATGGACGTCGCCCGTGCCATCGAGCTGTCGCGCGCCACAATTCGCAACATCAAGCAGGACCTGTTCTGGGCGCTGTTCTACAACGGCATCGGCATTCCGCTGGCGGCGGGCGTGTTCTTCCCCCTCACCGGTTGGCAGCTCTCGCCGATGTTTGGCGCCGCGGCCATGAGCCTGTCGAGTGTCTGCGTCGTAAGCAATGCGCTGCGCTTAAAATCCTTTAAGCCCAAAGTGGCAAAATAGGCTCACCATTAAGTCCATCTAGAACGGGTTTTCCAGACGCCCGAGATTGACCCGAAAGAGGAGCGACGCGCACTTTGGTACGCGAGCGACGGCTTGAAGGTCAAGGTCGGGTGCCTGTGAAAGCCGACACAACAGGGAGGAATACCCATGCGTTACACAATCAAGACTTCCGGCCTCATGTGCGGCCATTGCGACGCCACCGTCGAGACGGCGTTGCTCAACGTGGCCGGCGTGACCGACGCCGACGCCGATCACGAGACCCAGACCGTCCAGGTGGAGTGCGCCGACACCGTGACCGTCGAGCAGCTCACCGCCGCTGTCGAGGGCGCCGGCGAGAAGTTCCACGCCCTTTCGGTGACCGCCGCATAGCAGTCGCTGCCTACTGAATCCTCAGAAGTTGCGGTGAAATACGGACTGTTGTGCCGCCCTAGGCCTTTAAACGGTCCGTATTTCACCGCAACTGACGGGGACATCCGGAAGATCGACCAGAAACGAGGACCCGACATGATGGCAGACCATAAATCGGTGACCCGCATGCTCAAGACGGCACGCGGCCAGATCGACGGCATCTTGCGGATGGTCGAGGAGGACCGTTACTGCGTCGATATTTCCACGCAGCTCATGGCAACGCAGGCACTCCTCGCGCGCATTAACGCCGACGTGCTCAAGGCGCATATCGAGGGCTGCGTGACTTCGGCAATCGAATCGGGCGACGAAGACCTCAAAGCCGCCAAGCTCGCCGAAATCGAACGCGTCGTCGACAAGCTCTCCAAGTAATAGGGGCATTGGGGACAGATTTCTTTGCACCGTCTTGGTATTCCGGGGACAGGTATGTTTGCACCACATTGGTGCAGATTAACCTGTCCCCCTTGCTCTAAATCGGGTATAAAGGCGTGCAGCATATCGAACGAAAGGCAATTTGCATGAATGACTTTATGAAGGGTCGCAATGGTGCCGATGAACTCACCATCGTGATGGGTTTTGCCGGCATCGTCATCGCGATGATCGGATCGATAGCCCGCATCCAGTGGCTCAGCTGGATTGCCATCGCCGTAATCGTGATTGGCGTGCTGCGCGGCCTGTCCAAAAATATCGACGCACGTCACAAGGAGAACGAGGCCTTTGTCGCCGCGACTGCAAACGTACCCGGCTTGGGCAAGTTTGTAGCTAGCTTGGGCGGCGGAGCTGCAGCGGCCAACGCCTCGCGCGCAGCCGGTACTAGCAAGGAAGACTTTGAACGTGCCAAGCGCACAGCCAAGAAGATGTGGAAGGGCCGCAAGACCACGGCCTATCTTAAGTGCCCCAACTGCGGCCAGATGCTCTCCGTTCCCAAGGGCAAAGGCAAGATCCGCGTCACCTGCCCCAAGTGCCATGCCAAGATGGAGACGCGCTCATAGCTGCCATACTATGGGACAAATAAAAGCCGAGGCCTCGCACTGGGACCTCGGCTTTTTCTGATTATGACAAAAGGATTGTCCCTTTGTCGCATCGCCATATCGCGCGCTTACGCCACGCCATCGCGGGCAAGCTCCTCGGCCAACGCCTCGGCAGGCATGGCCATAATCGCGTCGAGCTCGGCGTCCACCTCGGGAATACGCTTCACCTTGAGCTTGCGCACCAGATCACCGCGACACATCACGTGCGTCGGATCACGCAGTGCGCACAGGTCATCGAGCGGGTTCTCGCGCGTCACCAGAATATCGGCGGCCTTGCCGCACTCGATTGTGCCGGTCTCGCCGCCCAGCCCCAGCAGCTCGGCATTGACCTGCGTGGCCGTATGCAGCGCGAAAGCGTTGCCCACGCCGACATACTTGGCAAAATAGGCCACCTCACGCCACATGTCGTACTGCGTCACGAACGGGCAGCTCGAGTCCGTGCCAAGGCCCACCTTAACGCCAGCTTCCAGTGCGGCACGGGCGCTCTCGATGATGCCCGAGCACACGATGTCACCGTTCTTCTTTTGTGTATCGGTCGAATGGGTCTTTTCCGGGTCGAGCAATACAAACGGCAGCGCCGGGCTGATAGTGCAGGTAACGCTGGGCGCACGCCCCTCGAGCTGCGTGCCCGCGGCGCCGCGGTACAGTTCCAAGATCTCGGGAGTCATCGGGGCACCGTGCTCGATCGTATCGACGCCGGCCTCAAGCGCGGCCTTCACGCCTTCGGTGCTCTCGACATGAGCCATAACCGGCAGGCCCACCTCGTGCGCCGCCTTGCACGCCGCCGCGGCAACCTCGACCGGCATACGCAGCACACCCGGCTCGCCCACCTCGGTAGCGTCGAACACGCCGCCCGTCACGAACAGCTTGATGACGTCGGCACCGCGCGCATACAGGTCGCGCACCTGTTCGGCTGCCTCGGCGGGACTGTTGGCCACCTGGGCGAACAAACCCGCACCATGGCCGCCCGGCACCGTGACACCCGTTCCCGGCGCCACCAGGCGAGGACCTTGATACTTGCCGGCATCGATAGCATCGCGCACGGCAAGATCGGCAAACAGCGGGTCGCCCGCGCCGCGCACCGTGGTCACGCCACTTGCCAGTTGTTGTTGGGCGCTGCCCTTAAGAATATGGCGCACGATGGCGCGCCCCACGGGATTATCGAGCTTCTTCATCAGCGCGCCCGCATCGCCCGCCGAAACCGGCTTGCCCGAACCGCACAGATGCACATGCATATTGATGAGGCCTGGCATGAGATACGCACCTGCCAGGTCGATAACCTCGGCACCCGCAGGCGCCTGCGCCACAGCACTCGGCCCCATCCACGTGATGACACCGCGCTCAACGGCCACGGCCATATCGGGCTGCGGCTCCATATGTTTCGAGCCATCCAGGACGGTCGCATTGATAAACAACGTGGAACGATCGGCAGACGCCATATCGAGCTCCTCCCCCTCAGAAAACTTGAACATCTGTCCATTATTATCCAGCGCGGCAGGATTGCTGCGGACATATCGGTTAACGGAGGGAAGAGGGGATGTGGGGGGACGGAATACGTTGCAGCCCCACCCCAGCAACATCAGGGGAATGTCTCGATCTGTAACAGGTACAGGGTTATTGGGCCCCTTGATGTTACAGATCAAGACATTCGGTCGACGTTTCACCGGTTTGTCTCGATCTGTAACAATTACGAACTCAAACAACTTCTAAACGTTACAGATCGAGACAAAACCTCTCAGCGCCCATACCACTGGCGTCTCCATTCCTCAGCCAGATCGGCCCGCTGTTGAATTCCCGCCAGTCTCATCTTTTCAGCCAGCTTCCCCGGGTTCTTGAGTTCATCAAACGTAAACCGAAGCACCTTGTGCCCGAGCATCGTCAGATGAGACTCTCGCTGACGTTCTGCCACGAATGGGTCGACCGACCCCCGATCCCCACCATCCTGCAGGGTATACTTTCCCTTCCCGTCGAGCTCGCCGATGACACACGTCCCGTTCTCGAGCCGCCAAAAATAGTCGACGCGAAACACCTGGCTCGAATCGAGCGGGTCGCGAAACTCCACCTGCAGCTCCGGAACTGGAAAGCCGTACGCAATAAAGAACGCTCGGAACCGAGACTCGCCGCCGTTTTCGGACAGCCCGTCCGCATACGACGCAATCACCTGTGCCCTGCGATACCCTCGCCTGCCCTCGCAATCGGCGCGGAGGCGCTCGCACAAATCCCAACGTGATACGCCTTTCGCCCGCAGTGCAGAATCGGCAATCGCCAACCCGTAGGAGAACGGCGCACGCAGTAAGCAATCCTCCACCGTGCGCCAAAACGACGTCACCCGCACGCCATCAACACGCTCGAGCGCGCCCGCCATCTGCGGACGCAACAACCTGCACCCGCCGCTCAACGTCACCGAACAACCCGTCTTAACAAGAAAGCGCGGCCCGAGCAGATCATTCGGCACCTCCAGACCCCACAAAAGCGCCGCGTCATAGCCCCAAAACGCCCAATCGGGATGAAATTCCGCAAGCCCTTTGATAGTCCTCAGCGCTCGCTCCGCCGGCGTCAATGCATCCCAATCATGCTGAAAACAGAACAGGTACGGCTCGGGCTCCGCGATATCGTCGGTTCCAACATGGCGTCGCAGCCACATGAGCTCGGTATTGTCATGCGTTGCGAGCAGCGCACCTTGCTTGGCCGTCTCCGTGAGCCGCGCGAGCATTCTATTCCGCGCCAACGTGTTGCGAGTCGCATGTTTGTGTTTGAGAACGGTATTAGACACTTTCGTCACCACCACGTCAGACAAATGGACCATCGTCACCGTTGCCTCCGCTGACAAATGTCTTGATCTGTAACAGGAAGACAGTCTTTGAGCCTCTAGTTGTTACAGAACAAGATCTTTCGACAGCCGCCAACCTTCCGTCTCAATCTGTAACAGTTACGGGCTCAAACAGCCGCTAAACGTTACAGATTGAGACAAAGTCAGGGCTGTAGGGCGACACCAGTCACATCCCCTACTCCCATTCTTGTTCGTAGATGTTGAGGGACTTTACGTAGCGCCCCTGGGCGCCCATGATGTCGCGGACCAGGCGCAAAAAGAAGCTGATGCACGAGGTGTCAAAGCCATCCTGCAGGTCCTCCGGATGCACCGCACCCGGCCCATCGACTGCCGTGTCACTCAGGCGCGCGATGTCGTACAGATAGAGCTGTCCCGCCGTCAGCCAGACATCGTCGACGCAAGCGAGGCGCACCGCAATCGCGCCGTCGCTCCAATGCTCCTTTTGCACGATATGCGGGTCGTAGACATCAAAGCGACGGTCGGTGCGCGTATCCTTCAGCGCAACTATGCCGTTCGCAGGATCCTTGTCCAAAATGCCAAAGCGCGAGAAATACTGCGTGTCGCGTACCTGCTCGAGCCGCTTGAGCGAGGCAGGCGAAAGCGATGCCGGCGGCTCGTCAACATACAGCTCGAGCAGCGTCTTGCCATGGCGATAGGAGCGCTCGAAGAGCAGCCAATCGGTAAACGCCATGTTGTAGGCCATGATTTCGTTTTGCGAAGGCTCGGTGCAATAGCTGAGCCACGGGTCGACAATGATCTCGAACTGTTCGCGCGCCGGCTCCAAAAACTGGAACTTCCGCAGCATCCAAAAATGGGCTATGTCGGCAATATCGTTGCCGACGGCTTCGGCTAGCTGCGCTCGGTCTAAAGCGTGGTCAGTCATGGCATCCTCCTCAAACTGATAGACCTCAATTTGAGCTTACGAGGAGGGTGGTCGGCCACGACCAGCGCGGGCAAAATAGGCCTCCGGCTGCAAACCAGATGCTGACCAAACACTTGACGAAAAGCTTGACCGAAAATGCGCACCGCAACAAAACCGCAGGTAAACATAGACGGCCAACCCGCCCTTTTGAGCCAGATACCCACAGCCACCACAGAAACAACAGGTGACCACAGCCCAAGAAGTCGACAAATAAACACCCGTACGTCGACAAACGAGCAAATCGCTCGCAAAGAGTGTCCCCAACGACTAGACAAAAAATGACTAGTCATTGGGGACGTTCTTAAATGACTACTTTACAGCTCCAGCGCCTCGGCGACTTCGGCAGCGCAGGCCAGGGCGTCGGCCATGGCGCTTACCACGAGCGAACTGCCATTGCGAGCATCGCCGGCCACGTATACCGGTGTGGCGCCCGCGGCGACGCCGTCGACACGGGCCGCAAGGTGCGAGCCCTCGGCAGCCATCACCGGCAGCGGACGACCAGCGGTGGCAACAGGCACGCCAACGGCGTCGAACACGCCATGCTCGGGACCCGTAAAGCCGCAGGCGATGAGCACCAGCTGGGCCGGCACCTCGTGCTCGGAGCCCGCGATGCGCTCGGGCTTGCCAGCCGACCAATCCAGATCGACCACACGCAGGCCCGCGGCCGCGCCCTTCTTGTCCAACAGTACCTCGAGCGTATCCACACCCCAAGCGCGCATCTCGCCGCCCATGGCAGCGATGGCCTCCTGCTGGCCATAATCGGTCTTCTTCACGTTGGGCCACTGCGGCCAGGGGTTGCTCGCCGCGCGCGCATCAGGCGCCGCCGGCAAGAACTCAAACTGGCGCACGCTGCGCGCACCCTGACGTACCGCGGTGCCCACGCAGTCGTTACCGGTATCGCCGCCGCCAATGACCACAACGTCCAGGCCGCGCGCGTTCACCGCGGGCTCGCCGCCATCGAGCACCGAGACGGTCGAAGCCGTCAGGTAGTCCACGGCGTACACCACGCCCGGGGCATCAATGTTCGCAGCCGAAAGCCCGCGCGGGGCACGGGCACCAGCGGCCACCACGACGGCGTCAAAGCCATTGAGCTTGGCTGCTACCGCAGGGTCCGTCACGTCGGCGCTCAGCTCAAACACAATGCCCAGCTCGCGCATGAGCGCCACGCGACGCTCGACCACGGACTTCTCGAGCTTCATGTTGGGAATGCCGTACATGAGCAGGCCACCCGGGCGGTCGTCACGCTCAAACACCGACACGCGGGCACCGCGACGCGCGAGCTCCCACGCAGCCACCAGGCCAGCCGGGCCGGAACCAACCACGGCGACCGAGGGCGCGTCCTCTCCCGCCGGCTCAAAGCGACGCGGACCGCCATTTGCCCACTCATGGTCGCTGATCGCGCGCTCGTTATCGTGAATCGTCGTGGGCTGACCGTCGACCGAACCTAGGTTGCACGCGGCCTCGCACAGCGCCGGGCACACACGGCTCGTAAACTCGGGCATGGGCGAGGTGAGCGACAGACGCTCGGCAGCCTCGTCCCAGTGGCCGCGGTACACCAGCTCATTCCACTCGGGAATCAGGTTGTGCAGCGGGCAACCGCTCGGGCGTGCCTTACCAAAGCTCGCGCCCATCTGGCAAAACGCCACACCGCACATCATGCAGCGACTCGCCTGGGCACGGCGCGCGTCGTCGTCGAGCTCCACGTACAGCGGATCGAAATCGCGGCTGCGCTCCTCCACGGGGCGCAGCTCATGGGTCACGCGATCGATATCAAGAAAAGCACCGGGCTTACCCATGGCACTTACGCCTCCTTCTTGGTCGAAGCAACAGAGCTGGCAGCCACGGACGCAGCATCCGCAGCACCGCCCGCAACATCGAAGCGAGCAACATCCGCGTCACTCGCGCGACCGGTCACAATGTCAAACGCCAGCTCCTCGGCCTGCGCATGCGTCTTGCCGACGGCCTCGGCGGCGGCGACAATCGCCAGCACGCGCTCGTACTCGGTCGGAATGACCTTCACAAAGTGCTTGCTCATCGTCTCAAAGCTGTAGAGCAGCTTAATGCCGCGCGGGCTCTGCGTCGCGTCCACGTGCTCCTGGATGAGCGCACGAATCTGCGCCAGCTCGCCGGCCGTCGGGGCCTTGAGCTCAACGCTCTCGTGGTTCACACGGGCATCGAGCGTGCCGTACTGGTCAAAGACATAGGCCACGCCACCCGTCATGCCGGCGGCGAAGTTCTGCCCGACCTCGCCCAGGATGAGCGCCAGACCACCCGTCATGTACTCGCAGCCATGGTTGCCGCAGCCCTCGACCACCACCGTGGCACCGGAGTTGCGCACGGCGAAACGCTGGCCGGCAAGGCCGTTAATGAAGCCGCGACCGCTCGTAGCGCCAAAGAACGCAACGTTGCCCACGATGATGTTCTCGTCGAACTTGTAGGTCGCATGCGGGTTGGGGCGCACCGACACCTCGCCGCCCGAAAGACCCTTGCCAAAGTAATCGTTGGCGTCGCCGCACACGTTGAGCGTAATGCCGCGCGGCAGGAAGGCGCCAAAGCTCTGACCGGCCGAACCATCGCAATCGATGGTGATGGAGCCGGCGGGCAGACCCTCGGGATGTGCCTTGGTCACCGCATTGCCCAGGATGGTGCCCACGCAGCGGTTGACGTTGGCGATATCGGCGCGGAAGCGAATCGGACGCAGGTGTGCACGGGCATCGGCCGTATAGGGCACAAACAACGTGGAGTCGAGCGTCTTGTCGAGCTCGCTGTCCGCAGCCATCTGGGGCAGGAAGTGACGGCCGTCGGCACCCGGGATGTGGGCACCAAACTCACAGGTCGCGCTCGCCAGCACGGGTGATAGATCGAGCAGGTTAGCCTTGCGGTTGCCCGGGACCTCAATCTGGCGCAGGCACTCGGGATGGCCGACCATCTCGTCGACGGTGCGGAAGCCCAGGCCCGCCATGACCTCGCGCAGTTGCTCGGCAACAAAGAGCATAAAGTGCTCAACGTGCTCGGGCTTGCCGCGGAAGCCGCGCCGCAGGCGGCAGTTTTGCGTAGCGATGCCGGCGGGGCAGGTGTCCTGCTGGCAGTCGCGCTGCATGAGGCAGCCCATGGAGATGAGCGGCATGGTCGCAAAGCCAAACTCCTCGGCACCCAGCAAGCAGGCGACGGCAACATCGGTGCCGTCCATGAGCTTGCCGTCGGCCTCGAGCACCACGCGCGAGCGCAGGCCGTTTTGCAGCAGCGTCTGCTGGGCCTCGGCAAGGCCAAGCTCCAGCGGCAGACCGGCGTGCCAAATGGAATCGCGAGCAGCGGCACCCGAGCCGCCGTTGTGGCCGCTGATCAAAATCTTGTCGGCAGCGCCCTTGGCAACACCAGTGGCGATGGTGCCGACGCCGGCCTCGCTGACCAGCTTGACCGACACGCGCGCGCCGGGGTTGGCGTTCTTAAGGTCAAAGATCAGCTCTGCCAGGTCCTCGATAGAGTAAATATCGTGGTGCGGCGGAGGCGAGATCAGGCCGATGCCGGGCGTGGACTGACGGACCTCGGCGATCCAGGGGTAGACCTTCTTACCGGGCAGGTGGCCACCCTCGCCGGGCTTGGCGCCCTGGGCCATCTTGATCTGAATCTCGAAGGCGCTGCACAGGTAGCGGCTCGTCACGCCAAAGCGCGCGCTTGCCACCTGCTTGATGGCGGAGTTCTTGGAGTCGCCGTTGGCCAGCGGGGTCTCGCGACGCGGGTCCTCGCCGCCCTCGCCCGAGTTGGAACGGCCGTGCAGGCGGTTCATGGCGATGGCCATGCACTCGTGTGCCTCTTTGCTGATGGAGCCGTACGACATGGCACCGGTGTTAAAGCGGCGGACGATGTTGAGCGCGGGCTCGACCTCGTCGAGTGCCACCGGAGTGCGGCCGCTGGCATCAAAGTCGAGCAGGTCGCGCAGACGCACGGCACGGCCGGTGCGGTGCAGGCGGGCGCTGTACTCCTTAAAGGTGTCGTAGCTGTCCTCACGGCAGGCGGTCTGCAACAAGTAGACAGTCTGCGGATCAATGAGGTGGTCCTCGCCGCCGAGCGGGCGCCACTTGGTCAGGCCCAGCGTGGGCAGCTGATCGGGAGCCGGGCTCTTAAGGATAGCGAGCGCGGCGTCATAGCGCTCATTTTGCTCGCGTTCGACGTCCTCGACACCCATACCGCCCACACGGCTCACCGTGCCGGCGAAGTACGCGTTGACGAACTCCGGCGTAAAGCCAACGGCCTCGAAGATCTGCGCGGAGTGGTAGCTCTGCACCGTGGAGATGCCCATCTTGGACATGATGGAGACGATGCCCGCCGTCGCGGCCTTGTTGTAATTGGCGATGCCCTGCTCGGCCGTCACGTCCAGGTCGCCGCGTGCCGCCAGATTGCGGATGCACGCATGCGCGTTGTACGGGTAGATGCCGCTTGCGGAGTAGCCCACCAGCGCCGCAAAGTCGTGCGGAGACACGGCATCGCCGCACTCCACCACGATATCGGCAAAGGTGCGCACGCCGGCACGGATCAGGTGGTTGTGCACGCAGCCCACGGCGAGCAGCGACGGCACGGGCACCTCGCCCGCAGCGGCACGATCGCTCAGCACCACGATGTTCACGCCGTCGCGGACCGCAGCCTCGACGTCTTCGGCAAGCTGCTTGAGCGCAGCCTGCAGTGCGCCCTCGCCGGCGTCGCGGCGGTAGACGGCACGGAAGCGGCGAGTCTTAAAGCCCACGCGATCGATGGCGCAGATGCGGTCAAACTCCTCCTCGTTGAGCAACGGGCGCTCCAAGCGCACCAGTTGGCAGGCCGTGCGGGAATCCTCGAGCAAGTTGCCGTGGTTGCCCAGGTAGAGCGTGGTCGAAGTCACCATATGCTCGCGAAGGGCATCGATGGGCGGGTTCGTGACCTGAGCGAACAGCTGATAGAAGTAGTCAAAGAACGAACGCGTCTTCTTGGACAGGCAAGCCAGCGGCGCGTCGATGCCCATCGAGGCGAGCGGGGCCTTGCCCTGCTGGGCCATGGGGCGCACGACCTCGTCGACGTCATCCCAGTGGTAGCCGAGCTTGGCCATACGCACGGCGGCGGGCACCTCGGCGTCCTCGGCGGGCGTTGCCGCAACGGGCTCATCGAGCGCGTCAACGGTTAGCGTCTCCTCGGCAATCCAATCACGGTAGGGCTTTTCCTTGGCGTAACGGGCACGCAGCTCATCGTTGTAGATGACGCGCCCGCAGGCAAAGTCGACCTCGAGCATCTGGCCCGGTCCCAGGCAGCCGCTCGTCAGGATGTTCTCGGGGCTCACCTCGATGGTGCCCACCTCGCTCGCCAGCATAAAGCGACCGTCGCGCGTCACATAGTAGCGGGCGGGACGCAGGCCGTTACGGTCGAGGGCGGCACCCAGCGTGCGACCGTCGGTAAAGGCGATGGCCGCCGGGCCATCCCACGGCTCCATGAGCATGGACTGGTAAGCGTCGTAGGCGCGGCGCTCCTCACTCAGGCTGTCGTTGTGGTCCCACGGCTCGGGCAGCAGCATGGATGCGGCACGCGTGAGCGGACGACCGTTCATGACCAAAAACTCAAGCACATTGTCCAGAATCGCGGAGTCGGAGCCCTCGCGGTTGATGATGGGCATCACGCGCTCAAGATCATGCTGCAACACGGGGCTGTACAGGTTGGGTTCGCGGGCGCGAATCCAGTTGACGTTGCCCTTGAGGGTGTTGATCTCGCCGTTGTGGATGATAAAGCGATTGGGGTGTGCGCGCTCCCAGCTGGGCGTGGTGTTGGTGGAGTAGCGCGAGTGGACGAGCGCCACGGCCGTCTTGACGGCGGCGTCGTTGAGGTCGATGAAGAAGCGGCGCATCTGCGTGGCGACCAGCATACCCTTGTACACGATGGTGCGCGAGCTCATGGAGCACACATAGAAGATCTTGTCGCGCAGGGCAAACTCGGCGTCGGCCTTCTTTTCGATGGTGCGGCGGCACACGTACAGGCGGCGCTCGAAGGCGTCGCCGGCGGGCGTGTCGTCCGGACGGCCCAGGAAAGCCTGCAAGATGGTGGGCATGCAGGCGCGGGCTGTCTCGCCTAGGTCGTGCGGGTCGACCGGCACCTCACGCCAAAAGAGCAGCGGAACGCCGGCTTCGGCGCAGCCCTCCTCAAACACGCGACGGGCATCCTCTACGCCCTTGTCGTCCTGCGGGAAGAACAGCATGGCCACGCCATAGTCGCCCTCTGCCGGCAGAATCTGGCCGCACTTTTGAGCCTCTTTACGGAAAAAGTGATGCGGAACCTGGAACAGGATGCCAGCGCCGTCGCCGGTGTTCTTCTCGAGTCCCGTGCCACCGCGGTGCTCCAAGTTGACCAGAATGGACAGCGCATCGTCCAAAATCTGGTGATGGCGCTCACCGTTGATATCGGCAAGCGCGCCGATGCCACATGCATCGTGGTCGAATTCGGGGCGATAAAGGCCCTGCTGCTGAGCGGAATCTGCCTGCATCGCGATCCTCCCCTAGATATTAGACAATCAGTTGAATAGGCATACTAGGAGCATCACCGGCCCGTTGTGTTTCCCGCCCGTTTCGAAACAATCGCGTAACGCACACCCTACGAGTGGACACCGCCGACCTCAAGGACGGCAACAAGGGCCCCAAGTTCGACCTGTAAGCTCACCGCTTCAAACATCTCAATCTGTAACAGTAAGACCCAATTTCCATCCCTAGTTGTTACAGATCAAGACATTTCGCAGCCCCCTTTCACCATCCTATTCAAATACAGCAATTTTGTTAGTCTTGATTAACTTTTGAGCCTAAAACGGGTATCCTTTGCGGCGTCAGGCAAACGGCACGCAGGAGCGCACCATGCTCAACCATCTCAAACAACACTTTGGCTCGCACCGCACCGGAGGCCACGGAGGTCTGGATATCGCCCGGCACATCGGCCCCGGGCTACTCGTGACCGTCGGCTTTATCGACCCGGGCAACTGGGCCTCCAATATGGCCGCGGGCTCGCAGTTTGGCTACGCGCTGTTGTGGATCGTCACGCTGTCCACGATTATGCTCATTGTGCTGCAGCACAACGCGGCGCACCTGGGTATCGCCACGGGCGCCTGTCTCGCCGAGGCCACGACCCGCTTTCTCCCCCGCATCGTGGGACGCGCCGTGCTCGGCAGCGCCTATCTCGCGACCATCGCCACCGCCATGGCCGAGGTCCTGGGCGGCGCGATTGCCCTTCAAATGCTCTTTGGGCTGCCCGTGCGCGCGGGCTGCGTCATCGTGGCGGCAGTATCGATGGCGATGCTCATGACGAACTCCTACAAGCGTGCCGAGCGCTGGATCATCGCCTTCGTCGGCGTGGTAGGACTCTCGTTTTTGGCCGAGCTTGCGCTGGTCAAGGTCGACTGGCCGCAAGCCGCCGCAAGCTGGATCACGCCCAGTATGCCCACTGGCTCTGCCGCGATTATCGTGAGTGTCCTGGGTGCGGTCGTTATGCCACACAACCTTTTTCTGCACTCCGAGGTCATCCAATCCATGCACTTCGAAGGCCAAGGCGAGCAGGTTATCGAAGAGCGTCTGCGCTATGAGCTCTTCGACACGCTCTTTTCGATGGGCGTGGGCTGGGCAATCAACTCGGCCATGGTCATCCTGGCCGCAACGACCTTCTTTGCGCACGGCATTGTCGTAGACGACCTCGCCGTCGCAGCGGCCACGCTCTCCCCCATCTTGGGCCCGGCGAGCTCGACCATCTTTGCGGTAGCGCTGCTGTTCGCGGGACTATCGAGCAGCGTGACAGCGGGCATGGCGGCGGGAACCATCACCGCGGGCATGTTCGACGAGGAATACGACATCCACGACCGACATTCCTCGATCGGGGTGGCGGTCTGTTTCGTCGGCGCAGTGGCGGCGTGCCTGATCGTCCCGAATCCTTTTGAGGGTCTCATCTGGAGTCAGGCGCTGCTGTCGCTTCAGTTGCCGATTACGGTCTTTGTGCTCATACGACTCACCAGTTCGCCCCGCGTTATGGGCAAATACGCCAACTCGCGCCCGCTCAACGCGCTGCTCGTAGGGATCGGCGTCATCGTGACGATTCTCGACATCGTGCTGCTAACGGGAATGTAATTGAGATGGCGTGACTGTCCAGATATAACGTCTTAATCTGTAACACGTGAGACCGTTTTAAACCGTCAGATAAATCAAAAGGGTCCCGGCCGAGAATTCGACCGGGACCCTTGGACAGAGCTATGTTCGGCTTTCGCCGTGTGCCTGCGAGTTACTCCTCGACGAGCTCAAACTGATCGGGACCGACGCCGCACACCGGGCACACGTAATCCTCGGGCAGCTCGGGCGTGTCGACCTCAACCTCGTAACCGCAAACGGTGCACACAAACTTATACGTCTTCTTTTCCTCAGCCATGATGTTCTCCTCTCGAACGTGACTGCTGGTGTACTTACTTATTAGTATATATTCTCAATAGTATAATGCAAGTATTTTTAGAACATTTCTAGCCTTGATACGACGAGGCTTTGGGCGGCGTCTTGCCCTTTAGCACCTTGTGATAGTAGTCGTACGTCAGCGGCGTCTCGTCGCTCAGGCGCTCGGCATCCTCGACCTCGCCAATAAACAGCAGATGCGTGCCCACATCCACAGTGTCGATCAAACGGCAGCTAAACAGGGCCGCCGCGTGCTCGGGCACATAGGGCATGCCCAGAGCCGTCTCGCGGGTCTCGTATTTGGCAAACTTGTCATAATCGCTACTGGTGCGGAACCCAAAGTTACCGATGTAGAGCATGTCGGCGGTCTGATCGATCACGGTCAGCGCGAACGCTTTGGCCGATGCGATGACGCCCGAGGTGACATTGTCCTTGTTCACGGCAACCGAAATACGCGGCGGCATGGACGTCACCTGCACCGCAGTGTTGATGACGCAGCCGGCGCGCAGCCCGTCTGCCGCGGCGCTCACCACGTACAGGCCACTCGGCATGGTAAAGAACGCAGTTTTGTCCATAACGATCACTCCCCTAGCTCGGATTGGAACCTCATGAATGTATGTACCCACAAAAAAGGCGGCACCCATAACGGACGCCGCCTTTGAGACATATGTGTCAGAACAGTAAGAAAGATAAGACGCCCGCAGTTGCGGTGAAATAGGGACTGAATAGCCCCTCAAACAGGCAAAACAGTCCGTATTCCACCGCAACTTATACAGAGTGCCTAGCGGTTGCGTTCCTTAAGGGCGCGGTCGATCTCGCGTTGGACATCACGCTTGGCCATGTCCTCGCGCTTGTCGTAGAGCTTCTTGCCGCGACCCAGACCCAGCAGCAGCTTTACGCGGCCGTCGGTATTAAAGTAGAGCTCCAACGGAACCAGCGCATAACCACGGTTGCGAAGTTTGCCGTCAAGAAAGTCGATCTCCTTGCGGTGCAGCAGCAGACGACGCCGACGGTCGGGATCGCGATTCCACACGCCACCATGGCTATAAGGGTGGATATGCAGTCCGACGAGCCAGCACTCGCCGCCACGAATCAGCGCAAAAGTGTCAGTGATCTGACAGGCGCGCTCGCGAATCGACTTGACCTCGGTGCCGCTCAGCTCAATACCGCACTCAAACGTCTCATCGATAAAGTACTCGTGATGTGCCGAGCGATTCTTGGAAATGAGTTTGCGCTCGCGCTTACTGGGCATCGCCGGCCTCCTTGGCTCCATCGGCGTTTGAGCCCGCAGTCTCGCGCTTTGCCTTGCGCTCGGCATTGAGCTCGGCATCGCTCTCGCGCACCAGTTTGATAATCGCCGCGCAGGCCTCCTCGCCCACCAAGTCGCGAGCACGTACCGTCAGGCGCGTCGCCTCCTGCTTGTCGCCGTCGCTTGCAGCATCGGTCGCGCACATAATCAGGCAGATGGCAATCTCGGCCGAAGGCGAGGTCGGCACGCCTTGCAGGGCCAATTCACCCATCACGTGGTCGTCGCTCTCATCAGCGGCATCCGGATAGGTGGTATGGATCTTGTTGAGCAGGCGCGTCGTATGCGCATCGTTGGGCGCCAGGCGCAGCGCCAGACGCGCGCAGCCCACGGCAGCCGAAACGTTCTCGGTCTCGGGCTCCAAGAAGTACTGACCTAGATTGGCGTAAGCGCGGGCGGCGCACTTGCCATCGCTTGCACGCTCCAGCACCGAGAACGAGAGCGATGCCCATTCCTGCTTGTCCTCGAGTGCACGGAACAGCTCGGCCAAATCCAAGCGATAGTTGCAGTTCATGGGGTCCCAACGCACAGCCTGCATCAGGGCATTACGAGCGCTTACATAATCCTGCTGGCGAATGTAGGCAAACGCCATGTCAGAGTACAGGCGGTCAAACGGCACCTCGACCTGCACGAGCTCGCGCGGATCCTTCTCCACGCGGCGATAGGCCAAGCGCTCAAACTTGCTATCGAAGCTAAAGTATTGACGCTTCTCCTCCGTCTTGCACTCAGCATCAATATACTCCTCGGCGAGCTCCACCAGACGCTCCAGCAGCGGCGTCGCCGTAGCCAGGTCGCCCTGCGCCAGATAGTTCTCGGCATACGTGATGTCTTGCAAGCTGATGGGCAGATCCATGGCTACTCCTCGATCTGAGCGAAACACGGCAGGCGCCGTATATACGGTCAATACACAAAACCCGGGTCTCTTACGAGGCCCGGGCGTTCAATTTTGGTAGCCCGTACCAGATTCGAACTGGTGATCTCCGCCTTGAGAGGGCGGCGTCCTAAACCGCTAGACGAACGGGCCATATGTAGCAAATGCAATGGCTGGGATGGAGGGAGTCGAACCCCCATTGACGGAACCAGAATCCGCTGTCCTGCCATTAGACGACATCCCAATGACTGCATCGCTGCGCTCGGCTGTGCCTTTGCGCAAGAAAGAAATATACGGGAAGTCTCGCCGTGACGCAAGCCCCAATTTTGACTTTTTTGAAATTCAGTCAAATTGGCCTAATTTAGTCCAACCCGTGAAGGACCTGTGAAGCCGACCGCTGTACACGAAGGGCAAAACGCCGCGAGCGGTAGCCGTCAACCGTTGGCAGATTCTACCGCGAAAACGATAGCACCAGGCAACACAATCGAAGTATCAATGATCGCGTAGATATCGAGGCGCCATGGACGAAGAGCTTGATTACCTATGGGAGACCCTGGGCCTTGAGATCACTGCCGACCTTTGGCCCGAACGGGACAAAATCCATCCCACACTGCGCCCCGCCATTACTGTAGTGCAGGCAAAATACCGCCGTGCATCCTTTTTGATCATGCGGATGTCATGGCACGCGGGACTCCCCGACCTTAAGCGAATCCAGGCAAGCCTCGTCGAGTTGTCCGGTATGCCGACCGTCATATCCGAGGCACACCTGGAGCAGCGCCAGCGTGAGCGACTGCAACAGCAGCGGATTCCCTTTATCTGCCCTGGCGTTCAGGCATATCTGCCCTTTATGGACGAGGAGTACTGGAGCGGCAAGCCCAACAAACACGTAAAGGTCTACGATCCGCACGAATGGGCACAGCTGGCGGACTGACTGGGGCAGGCCCGCCGGCGGAAAGTGCGTCCCAGATTTCAAGCTCAAACTGGTCCCTACTTTCCCGTCGAGTCCTCAACCGGAAACCGTGTCCCGCAATCGAAGCTCAGAATGGGACGTGCTTTCCGCAACCGGCCACTTTGGGAAAGTGCATCCCATTCTGGAAGCGAATTCCGGGACGCACTTTCCGCAGCCGCTACAGCAACGCCTCGGCCCAAGCCGATTCCCTAAAGCCGGGAATCGCAAAGTCGTCGCCCACCAGCAGCGGACGCTTGACCAGCATGCCGTCGGTCGCCAGCAGCTCGTAGCACTCCCGATCCGTCATGCCCGCATCCAGACGCGCCTTCAGGCCCAGCTCTCGATATTTCATGCCCGACGAATTAAAGAAGCGCCGCACCGGCAGCCCCGAACGAGCAATCCAGGTCGCAAGCTCATCAGCCGTGGGATTGTCCAAAACGATATCGCGATCGATATACTCTACCCCATGTTCGTCCAGCCATGCCTTGGCCTTCTTACAGGTCGAGCACTTGGGATATTCAACAAACAGTACGGTCATGGGAATCCTCCGAATATAGATCGGCCAACGCAGGCACACGCCACACGAGGCGCCTTCGTATGATGGGCCAATTGTAGCCCACGGGTCACACGCTAAACGAACCGTACCCCGAATCCGCGTTTAATGAACGGCAGCAGCTCCATTGCCTCGGGCGTGATATGGCCCGCAACGTTCATGCGCTCGTCACCGGGAAGATCGACCCGCGCAATCTCAAGTTCGCCTTCGTAGCGCCCATATCCGCTATTGCTCACAGCGATCGACCCCGCCTTTCGCGGCAGGCCGGCTCCGACATCCGTCGGCACGGAATCCGGCTTAAGCTTCGTACGTGACTCCTGAGACCTAAAAATGAGGACGCTCGAGTCGGGCCGGTCGTGATGAATCTGCCCGCGCACATAGGCATAACCGGGCTCAAGCTCGCATTGCAGGTCCACGTATCCGGCGGAAACTTGAGCAAACTGCGCCCAGCCCGCATCGGAAAGATCGGGGTCGCCGACCAACACAATGTCGCAATCGGCGCCATGTGCAAGCTCAAGCATATTGAGAGCAACCTTTGACGCGCGACCGCGCTGCGCCTCGACCGTCGGCAGTCCCTCGAATACCGGCCCGCGAACGTTAGCATCACCCGGCACAAAAGCCATGATTTCGAATCCAAGCGCCGCAAGACGAAGATTCGTCCGAGCAACATCTTCAAGAGCTAAACCGGTATAAGGCTTGGGGTAAAAATTGTGGCAGGCGGCAAAACGAGTCACATCGGCGCCGGCTTCACGCCACGATGCGATTTCATCAGAACTCACCGTCGATGCATTGACCACAATGCGAAATACACCGGACAGCTCCGCGACCCGCTGGGCGCTAAAGCCATAGTCCAAACGAAGGTATTCCAACCCCAGATCGCGCAGGTCCTCGATGCGCTCAAGCCCGAGCAAATCGCACGTGCGAGGCCCCACATCGGCAATGAGCGCAATGCCGCGGGCGGAAAGCAGCGACAGCACATGACGGACCTTATCGGCATACGCCGCTCCCCCATCCTCGGGAATATGCAGCGAGGTGAACGCGTAGCGCGCACCCGCCGCGGCGCCACGCTCAATCGTCCGCTCAATATCCTGCAAAGGGCTGGAAAGATAAATTGAAATACCCGTTTTCACGCTTCAAAGCTCCTTTAAAAAAGGCCGGCGGAGCAGCTAGCCCCGCCGGCACAACCATAACATCAAGAAATCTGCCGCGCGCCGCGAACCCCGAGCAACACGGCTCGCGATATCAAACTACTCGCCAAAGAACTCGTTGATCTTCTGCTCGTCGACGCCAAAGAACCACGTCAGGACAAAGCCGGCGGCATAGGCAAGCAGCATAGCGGCAACGTAGCCGAGCTGCTGGCCAGGAACGACGATCAGCAGGCCAAACAGACCGGAAACGCCCTGAGAAACCGTGCCGATGTGAAGCAGCGCCGCGAGCGCGCCGCCAAATCCGGCACCCAGGCAGGCCGTCACAAACGGACGAACGAGCGGCAGCGTAACAGCATACATCAGAGGCTCGCCCACACCCAGGATTCCAACGGGAATGGACTCTGCGACGTACTTCTTGAGCTTGGCGTTCTTGGTCTTAAAGTACAGCGCCAAACCGGCACCGACCTGGCCGCCGCCAGCCATCATAAGGATGGGAAGCAGGTAATTGATACCCTTGGTAGCGCCGTCGGGATCGTTGAGCATAGCGTGGATCGGCGTGAGCGCCTGATGCAGGCCGACGGACACCAGCGGCAAGAAGCCTGCCGACAGGATATAGCCGCCCAGGACGCCCAGCTTCTCGAAGATAAAGGTCAAAACGCTAAAGATGGCAGTCGTCAGCCATGCGCCAACCGGCTGGATGACGAGCATCAGAGCAAAGGCGCCGATGATGAGCACCAGCAGCGGGGACAAGAACGTGTCGAGTGCGTTGGGCATAACCTTGCGAATCTGACGCTCCATCCAGGCAAAAAATGCGCCAGCGATGAGAGCCGCGATCATGCCGCCCGCTGCGGGGTTGTACTGCGCACTGGTGAGCGGCAGCAGAATGGCAGTGGCAGGATCAGCCGCGCCAGGCGCAAGCAGGGGCATGGCACTGTTGGCGATACACATCATGCCGGCGATGCCGCCCAGCGCAGCGGAGGCACCAAACTCACGTGCCGCGTTATAGCCCACCAAAATGGGCAGATAGGCAAACAGGGCCCAGCCCATGGAACGAATGCCCTGGTACCACCACTCGCCTGCAAGCGCGCCTGCCGTCGAGACGTTAATGACGTTGCAGATACCGTTGATGAGGCCAGCCGCAATGATGCCGGGAAGCAGGGCGACGAAGACATTGGAAATCTTCTTGAGGAAGGCCTGAACCGGCTTAGACTCGTACTTGGCCTTCTGCGCGGCCTTGTTTGTGGCCGCAGCGTCAACCACGCTCTCGTCAGCAACGCCTTTCGCAAGGCCGGTGAGCTTGGAGAACTCCTCGAGCACCCTATTCACCTTGCCCGGACCCAGCACGATCTGCATCGTGTCGTCCTCGACCAGGCCCATCACGCCGTCGAGCGCCTTAATACCCTCCGTGTCGACGTTGCCCGTGTCTTTGACGGTCACGCGCAGGCGCGTCATGCACGCCGCGTTTGCGAGCACGTTGCCTTTACCGCCCAAAAGGTCCAGCAGCTTTTGGGCCAGCTCTTTGTTCGTCATAACTCCTCCTTGTATTGGGTATCTCGTCTAGATGTCATATCAGCTCACGCCGTGCACCTATTGGACATCGGCATTGCTCTTCTCATGGCCACTCACCGCAGTACGGACATGGCCGTGCGCCCGTTCAAGAGCTACCGCAGCCTGCTCGGCATCGCAGTCCAACAGCACCGAGACAATAGCGGTTTTTACGTGGCCGCCGGCATCCGCAAGCGCCTGAACAGCGCGCTCGCGGATGCAGTCGGTCGCTTCCATCACGATGTTCTGGCCGCGCACCACCAACTTCTCGTTCGTCTGCTGCACATCGACCATCAGGTTTTGGTACACCTTGCCAATCTTGACCATGGCACCGGTCGAAATCATGTTGAGAATGAGCTTTTGGACCGTTCCCGCCTTGAGCCTCGTTGAGCCGGTCAGCACCTCGGGACCGGGCACGGGCTCAATGGCAAGATCTGCGCTCTCCCCGATCTTCGACCCTTGGTTGCAGGCAATTGCAATGGTCTTGCACCCAGTTGCCTTGGCGTACGCAAGGCCGCCCACCACATAAGGAGTACGGCCGCTTGCCGCCAGGCCAACGACAAGATCCTTGTCCGAGAGTCCACGCTCCCGCAGGTCGCTCGCGCCAAGCTCCTCGCTGTCTTCGGCACCTTCGACAGCCTTGATAAACGCCGTCTCGCCTCCGGCAATGAGCCCGACAATCAGATCGGGTGACACGCCAAACGTGGGCGGACACTCCGAAGCGTCGAGTACGCCCAGACGACCGCTGGTGCCTGCGCCCATGTAAAAGACGCGCCCGCCGCGCTCGAGTGTCTCAGCAGCCCAGTCGATTGCCATGGCAACCTGGGGCAACACTTTCGTGACCGACTGGACGGCACGAAGATCCTCATCGTTCATCGTCGTGACGATTTGCAGCGATGTCATCGTATCGAGGTCCATTGACCTTTGATTACGCTGTTCGGTCGTGAATTTTGTTAAATCGAGCATTTCATTCACCTCATCTTTCCTGTTTCTCGATGTAGTTTTGCTTTATGACATGCGTCGCCCGTTCGTAGTCGCTGGCAACGTAAGCAGCGTACAGGGCATCGACAACCATAAGCTGGGCCATACGCGAAGCCATGGCACCGCTGCGGACCAAGGGTTCACTCGCAGCGACGCCGAGCACGGCATCGGCCATGGTGGCAAGCTTGGATGATCCATCTACTTTGGTAACGGCCACAACGGGACAGTTGTGACGTTGAGCCTCGGCGGTACAGTCCAGCACCTCTTGCGTCAAGCCCGAGTAGCTAAAGGCGATTGCCATATCGCCCTCATGCATGTTCTTGGCACATAAGAGCTGATCATGCCAGTCGTCGTACAGATGGCACTCTTTGTCGACACGCATGAGCTTTTGCGCCAGGTCGTGCGCGACCAAACGAGAGGCACCAATACCGAACAGATTGACCGCGCGTGCCCGCTTAAGACGGGCCGCGCATCGCTCCAAGACGGTGTAATCGAGCGTTCGCGCCGTCGCCTCGATTGTGCGCACGTTGCTTTTCATCACCTTCCCCACGATACGTTCGACGCTGTCATCCATGGAGATGTCCTCGAGGGCTATGTCTTTCTTGTCACCTAAGAGCGCCAGCTCGGCAATCAGTTCGCGCTGGAACTCCTTGTAGCCCGCAAAACCCAAACGCTTGCAAAAGCGCAAAATGCTCGAGGGCGAGGAGAACGTGACATCGGCAAGACCGCGGACGGACAGCCCGACCACCTCGTGCGGATGAGCGCTTACATATGCGATGACATTGCGTTCCGCCGGGCTCGCGCTGAGCTCACGCTCGCGAAGCCGCAAAAGCAATCCGTTTGCCATCTCAAACACCTCCGTTGAGAAGAATTAAAGACCAACGAACGATTCGTACCGGATACAAACAGCTTTTGCGGTACATTGTGCCGCATCGTGGCGCACAAAGGGCGAGCGTTCTACCGCTCGCCCCTCAAATCCGACCGCTCGGAAATACGCGCGACACAAAATAATTCAACAAGGTCGCATTATCAGAAACGGGTTTGTTACCGGCTAGCGCCTCGCATGGGCGCCGATCGGCCGAGTCGCATGGCGCACTAACGCCGCCGCCAGCAATACCGACAGCATGGCGGTGACATAGCCCGCAGCATCGAATCCTAAATCGATAACGTCGAAATGCCTGCCGGGAACAAAGATCTTATGTACCTGATCGCCAACGGAGCAGGCGGCGCAAAAGAGCAATACGGGCACGCAACGGGAGCATACGCTCCACGGACGCCTGGAAAAGCAAACCACGACCACGGAGGCGAATAATCCGACGAAGAAAAACTCTACGGTATGGGCAACGCGACGGACGTTTGCGCCCACCCGCATGCGAATGGAAGCAAGTCGGCCAGACCGGACATTCGAGGCAGCCGAATCGGCGCCTCCGGTCATTCCGTTCTCTGCCTGGGCTTCACCCGTGGCATCGGCAGCCTGAACGCCCGTAGTCTGACCCTCCACCACACGCGCGGTGGACTCGCTCAGCAACGACGTCTGCACCGCGTTTTGCTCCGTCAGTACCCAGATGCCCGCCAGCGTTGCAACGAACAGAACAATCGCGGTCCATCCGATTATTTGTTTTACGCGCACCAAGGGCCAACCTCCTTTTTTGAATATCAGCGAGTGTAGCCCCAAATGGCATCGTCACCGTATCAAAATTTGAATCGCAACAGGAAGCGACAAAGCGACGCAAACCCCTACCCCGCCTCGCGCATCCAGCGATCGAACGTCCCCACGCACACGCCCAGGCACTTTGCTGCCTGGCTGCGGGTAATATCGCCTGCCTCATAGCTATCGCGCACCAGCTCAAACTGAGGAGGGCACGGCTTGCGAGGTCGACCGAAACGGACCCCTCGCGCTCGCGCCGCTGCAATCCCCTCCGCCTGGCGCCGATGGATATTCTCGCGCTCCACCTGCGCCACGTAGCTCAGCAGTTGCAGCACAATATCGGCAATCAGGGTGTTGGTCACATCCGGCGCGCCGCTGGCCCTGACGCGCGTGTCAAGCAATGGCATGTCCAACACCACAATGGCAACCCCGAGCTCCTTGGTAATGCGTCGCCATTCCTCAAGAATCTCGGAGTAATTACGGCCAAGTCGGTCGATAGAAAGCACCACCAGTACGTCCCCGTCTCCCAGGACGTGCAGCAGCTCGCGATAACGCGGTCGATCGAAGTCCTTGCCGCTCGCATGGTCGGCATAAATATTCGCCGAGCCCACGCCATAGGCGCCCAGCGCATCCAGCTGCCGATTAAGGTTCTGATCGCGCGAACTCACCCGCGCATAACCGTACACCGTCGCCATCTCATCCCCGCTTTCTTGTAAACCTGCCAAAAGGGACAGGTTTATTTTGGTAGGTTTTACCTCTCAAATAGCAGGTAAGCGGGCGGCCGAGCAGACGGCAAGGTAGCCACGATTCAAATGCGAAGGGCGGTCCCGAAAGGCCGCCCTCCGCTCCCCCACCATGAGTCGGGATTTGGCTAATGGATAAGCTTAAAGTCCAAGTGCCCACGCGTGGTATTGACGCGCGAGACCTCGACAATCACGCGCTGACCCAGTTCATAGCGAGTCCCCGTGTCGGCGCCCGTCAGCGTAAGCGCGTCCTCGTCAAACTCGAACCACTCGTTGCCCAGGCTCTTGATCGAAACCAAGCCTTCGACCTGCGTCAGGTCCAAGCGCACAAAGAGGCCCATGCTGCTAACCCACGAGACGGTTCCGGCATAGCGCTCGCCCAGACGGTCCTCATAGTACTGGGCAATCTTGATCTTTTGCGTCGCATGGCTGGCGGCATCTGCCGCGCGCTCGGCATCGCTGCATGCGCGGCAGATCTGCGGCAGAATGAGTGGCAGCGACTCGCGCCCCTTGCCGATCAGCCGCGGCGTACGGACCAAGGCGTCCTTGCCGCCAAGCCGCTCATAGGCCAACTGCAGTTTGAGCACGCGGTGCACCACCAGATCGGGGTAGCGACGGATGGGACTCGTAAAGTGACAGTAGCACGGCGCGGCGAGCGCAAAGTGCCCCTCGTTGCGCGGCTTGTACATCGCGCGCTGCATGCTGCGCAGAAGCAGCGTGTTGACGAGCGGTGCGTTGGCCGTACCGGCGGCAGCATCGACTGCAGCCTGCAGCTCATCGGGGCTCCCCAGGGCAATACCGGCAGCACGGCGATCGTCGATGATGCCTAGCTGCGCCAGCGCAACGGCGGCACCGTGCAGGCTATCGGGGCTCGGATCCTCATGCACGCGATAGCAGGCCTCGATATCACGGTCTGCCAGCCACTCTGCAACGCACTCGTTGGCGAGCAGCATGGCTTCCTCGATAAGCGACGTGGCACACGAACGCTCACGCGCCACAATCTGCACGGGCACTCCGTCCTCATCCAATAGAGCGCGAATCTCGGCCGTGTCAAAATCGACTGAGCCGCGGGCGCGACGAATACGACGGCGAAGTTCGGCGAGTTCGTTGGCGGCGACAAGGAAATCGCCGAGGTCGACGTTGTAGCCGCGGGCGGCCTCCTCGCACGCAAGACCGCGCTCAAGCGCTTCCTCGCGCGAGGCCTCAGCAGCCGCAACATCCTCGGCCGCACCCTCCAGCACCGAATACTCCACCGCGCCGGCACGTACCAGCAGCGCCTCGGCGCCGTCATAGTCCATACGCACACGCGAGCGAATCACGCTGGGATACGAATCGTAATGCCGCACGCGACCCTGCGCATCGAGCTCGATATCGACGGTAAACGCAAGACGGTCCTCGTCAGGGCGAAGCGAGCACAGGTCACAGGACAGGCGTTTGGGCAGCATGGGAAGCACGCGATCGGCCAGATACACCGATGTCGTACGATGGCGAGCCTCAAGATCGATATGCCCGTCCCAAGCCACATAGTGTGAAACGTCGGCGATATGCACACCCAGCTTGTAGCCACCCTCGGGCGTGCGCTCCAGCGAAATGGCGTCGTCAAAGTCGCGCGCGTCGACTGGGTCGATCGTGATGACAAAGCGGTCGCACAGATCGCGGCGGAGCGGGTCCTTAAGCGCCGCGGACACATCGAGCGAAAGCCCCTCGGCCTCGTCCAGCGCGGCCTCGGGATAGCTATCGGTATAGCCGTAACGCGCCATCACATATTGAACGCCCAAATCGGGCGCGTCATCTCCGCCAATGCGGCGTTCGATCGTCACGGTACCCGATTCCAGGCGCGTCGGGTAGGTCAAAATGCGCGCGACAACAGCATCACCCGGGTGGACACCCAGACGATCCGCCGAGGTATCCTCGGGCAGAATGAAGAAGTCGGCCTTCAGACGCGAATCGAGCGGCTCGATCACACCGAGCGGACCGGCGGTCTGGTACGTGCCCACCACGCTTATGGCTGCACGCTCAACCACGCTTTCGATCACGGCGCGCCGCTCACCGTGCGGGCTGTTCTTAATGCTCACGGCAACGGTATCGCCATCCATGATCTCGCGCTTACCGCGGCCCATGACCTTGTAGTCGCCGTTTTCGGTTACAACGTAGGCGCTATGCTCATGGAGCTGCACGCGCCCGGTCAGGCTCGGACGGCGTTCGCTGCGCACCGGCCCGCGCCGATTGCGAGCTCCACGCTTATGCTTGTTATTGCGCCCCATGGCGCCTCCTAACTATCGATTGCCGTTTACATCCCAAGAGTCTACCCAAATGATCCCTAGGGGATGAAGGAAAACGGATCACATAGATAGACCAGCGCTACGATGATTCGTTTCCTTCGTCCCCTAGGGATCAAAAAACGGGCCGCCCCATAAGAGACGACCCGTTGGAAGGGGTGAATTCCAGGCATGCTTACACGCGCAGGTAGCGGCGCATGGCGATGGCAGAACCAAAGAGACCGATAATCACGCCGACCAGAATCAGCGCAGCATAGGTCACCAGGTAGTACTGCATCGGCAGGGCAAACGACATCCAGCCGATGCTCTCCTGCAGACGCGGAATCATCAAATTGCGCAGCAGCTCCAGAACGCCGATGGAAAGCAGCGAGCCCAAAATGGCCTGCAGCACGCCCTCGGTGATAAACGGGCCACGAATGAAGCCGTTGCTGGCGCCGACCAGACGCATAATCGCAATCTCACGACGACGCGCCGTGATGGACAGGCGAATCGTGTTGTTGATGAAGATGAATGCGATAAAGGTCAGAAGACCAACGAGCACCACGGCGGCGATGCGGATGTAGTTGGTCACCTGGAACAGGCGGCTCACTTCCTCCTGGCCGTACAGCACGCTCGCGTTGACGTCGCCGTCATCCGCGATCTTCTGGAAATCGGCATCCTTCTTGAGCTTCTTTGCCGTGCTCTCGACCTTGGACGGATCGTCCATCTCAATAGCGAAGGAAGCCGGCAGCGGGTTCTGGCCATCGAGCGCGCTCATGGTGGCGTCGGCGTTGCCCGACATCTTGCTCGTATACTCGGCCAGCGCGTCGTCCTTGTCCTTATAGGTCACGGACTTGACGTTATTCCACGTCTTAAGCTCGGCCTCAAAAGCCTGAACATCGGCCTGATCGGCGTCATCACTAATGAACGCGTTGATGACAACCTGATCCTCGACGGTGCCGATCACGGAGTTCAGCATCGCAGAGCCCATGATGAACAGGCCGATGATAAACAGCGAAAGGAAGATCGTGATGACGGCGCCGAGCGAGGTAGTCCAGTTACGGAAGAAGTGGCTGATTGCCTCTTTGAAGGAGTAGCCCACGTTAGTTGGTGCCATAGTTGCCGTAACCTCCCCTCTCCTGGTCGCGGATGACGTGGCCGCCCTCGAGGGCGATCACGCGACGGTGCATGCTATCGACCATCTCGCGGTCGTGCGTGGCGACGATCACGGTGGTGCCGGTGCGGTTAATACGCTCAAGCAGCTTCATGATGCCCAGCGAGATCGCCGGGTCGAGGTTGCCCGTGGGCTCGTCGCAGATCAGCAGCGGCGGACGGTTGACCATAGCACGGGCGACGGCAACGCGCTGCTGCTCGCCACCGGAAAGCTGGTCGGGCAGCGAGTCCATCTGATCGGCCAGACCGACCAGGCGCAGCACCTCGGGCACCTGGCTGCGAATGACGCCCTTGGGCTTGCCGATGCACTGCAGGGCAAACGCCACGTTTTCGTAGGCGGTCTTTTGCGGCAGAAGCTTAAAGTCCTGGAACACGGCGCCAATCTGGCGGCGCAGGAACGGAACCTTGCGGTTCTTGATCTTCATGAGGTCCTGACCGGCAACCAGGATGCGGCCGCTCGTCGGCTTGACGTCGCGGTTGAGCGTCGACAGCAGCGTGGTCTTACCCGAGCCGGAGTGACCGACCAGGAAGACGAACTCGCCCGGATAGATCTCGATGTTGATGTCGTCGAGTGCAGGCTTGTTGGGCTGTGCCGGATAGATCTTGGTGACATGCTCCATAAGGATGACGGGCTCGACACCGGCCTGCTTGGCCATCTTCTTGCGGCTGGCCTGCGGATCGATGGGCGCAAACACCGACGTAAAATCGGGGTTGTTGAGCGCGTTATCGAGGCTTGCGACCTCGGCTGCCTGATCGCTCTCGACCACCGGGGCAGCAGGCTGCGTGGGGTCGGGAATAGCGGCAAAGAGACCGGACTGCGCAGGCTGAGGAGCCGGCGTCGCAGGGGCCAAGGGGTCGGGAATGCCGGCCATGGTAGGCTGCGGCGTGGCGGCACCAGCCTGAGGCTGCTCCACGCGAGCGGTCACGGCCTGAACGGGCTCAAAACCCGCCGTGCCGGAAAGCGCGACATCGCTGGTTGGATTGTAGGCAAAGGGATCGGATGCCGGCTGTGCCTGATCTGCCGGCTGAGCGGGGGCCTGAGCAACAGGCTGGCCCTCTGAATCCGGAGTGGCGAAACGACTGCCCTGGACGCCTGCCTGCGTCTTGGGGGCATCATCGCCCGCACCGGAGGTACGGAAGTGGTTACCCACTGGTGCTCCTTATCGTCGTGCGTTTAAACTACATGAGCGCTTTGTATTTTAGCAGCATTAGCTTTGCTGCACATAAGAAGCATGGCGTGGTTAGGGATCCCGTCGGCCGGACACAGGGTTACTCTCCAAATCGTCCTCGGACATGTCGGAGCCCCCGCTGCGCGCTTCGCGCGGCGGGGGCTCCTCCGTCCTGCGGAAAGATTTGGAGAGTAACCCTGTGCCCGGCCTGCGATAACTAAGGGGTCGCCGCGTTTATCTTGAGGTGCTGCATATACAAAGCTGGAAGGGTCTGAATTGCGCTTTGTCGATATATGCCCTTTTTCCTGATGGGACCGTGCTTGAGGGGCGTCTTCATGAGTTGCGGTGAAATAGGGACTGTTGAGCCTTTAAGCTGGCAAAACAGTCCTTATTTCACCGCAACTGAAACAGGGGCGCTCTCCAAGAGAGCGCCCCTGCCGGGTTTCCATAGTACTGGCGAAACAGTTTTATAGTTCTGACGAAGCAGTCCATGAAATCCGTCTTGTCCTAGGCCAAGAACTCCTTGGTGGTCGCCACGATGTTGGCCGCGTCCAAGCCGTACTTGTGCAGGAGCTCGGCGCCCGGGCCAGACTCACCGAAGGTGTCGTTGACGCCGATCTTCTTGAGCGGCGTCGGGCACTGCTCGCACAGGACGTCGGCGACGGCGCTGCCCAAGCCACCGATCACGGAGTGCTCCTCGACGGTCACGACGTGGCCGGTCTTGGTGGCGCTCTTGACGATCAGGTCGGCATCGATGGGCTTGATGGTGTGCATGTTAATGACCTCGGCGTCGATGCCCTCGGCAGCGAGCTTCTCAGCGGCCTCGAGCGCCTCGCCGACCATCAGGCCGCAGGCGATGATGGTGACGTCGGTGCCCTCGCGCATGACGATGCCCTTGCCCACCTCGAACTTGTAGGTCTCGGGGTCGTTGATAACCGGCGAGGCCAGACGGGCGAAGCGCATGTACACGGGGCCGTCGCACTCGTAGGCGGCGCGCGTCACGGCACGGGCCTCGATGTCGTCGGCGGGAACGATCACGGTCATGCCGGGGATGACACGCATCAGGGCGATATCCTCGCAGCACTGGTGCGTGGCGCCATCCTCGCCCACCGAGATACCGGCGTGCGTGGCACCGATCTTAACATTAAGGTGCGGATAGCCGATGGAGTTGCGGACCTGCTCAAAGGCGCGGCCGGCAGCAAACATGGCAAAGCTGCTCGCGAAGGCAACGCGACCGGTGGTCGCGATACCGGCGGCGACGCCCATCAGGTTGCTCTCGGCAATGCCCACATCGAAGAAGCGGTCGGGGCAAGCGGCCTTAAACTTGCCGGTCTGCGTGGCGGCGGCCAGGTCGGCGTCGAGGACCACAAAGTCATCGTGCTCGTTGGCGAGCTCGACGAGGGCCTCGCCGTAGCTTACGCGCGTGGCGATTTTCTTGACGTCTGCCATCCTAGAGCTCCTCTCCGGCGGCCGTGAGCTCTGCCATGGCCTGCTCAAACTGTTCATCGTTGGGGGCCTTACCGTGCCAACCCACCTGGTTCTCCATAAAGGAGACGCCCTTGCCCTTCGTGGTCTCGGCGATAATGGCGGTCGGCTGACCCTTGGTGGCGCGGGCCTCGGCAAAGGCGGCGCGGATCTGGTCGAAGTCGTTGCCGTCGGCGAGCTCCACCACATGGAACTTGAAGGCGCGGAACTTGTCGGCGAGCGGCATGGGGTCGTTGACCTCCTCGACGGGGCCGTCGATCTGCAGGCCGTTATGGTCGACGATCACGCAGAGGTTGTCGAGCTGCTGGTTGCCGGCAAACATGGCGGCCTCCCAGACCTGGCCCTCCTCGCTCTCGCCGTCGCCCAGCAGGGCGTAGGTGCGATAGTCGTCGCCCCAGTGCTTGGCGGCAACGGCCATGCCCACGGCGGCGGAGATGCCCTGGCCGAGCGAGCCGGTGGACATGTCGACGCCCGGGGTGTCGTTCATGTTGGGATGGCCCTGCAGGTGGCTGCCGATGTGGCGCAGCGTCTCGAGATCCTCCTTGGGGAAGAATCCGCGCTCGGCGAGCACGGCGTACAGACCAGGCGCGCAGTGACCCTTGGAAAGCACGAAGCGGTCGCGGTCGGCCTTGCGGGGGTCGGCCGGGTCGACGTTCATTTCCTCAAAGTACAGATAGGTCATGATGTCGGCAGCGCCGAGCGAACCGCCCGGATGGCCGGACTTGGCAGCGTGCACGCCGGTGACGATGCCCTTCCTTACCTCGTTGGCAACCTTTTTGAGCTCTTCGTCGCTCATTGTGCCTTCCTTTCATCCTCATTAGACAAAATGCGCACGGCACCGAAGGTAATCCCAACACAGCCGCAATGCACGTACGTCATTCATTATGCTGGAAACTGATGGCTTTACCAGAGTTTTTATCATTATTTGAACAATTTAGCAGGCAGAACCGCTGATGAAACGGTTTATCAATGTGAACGTCTTTTGGATGGAACGCGATCGACCCTACGCGCTAATGTCCTTGAATCCCTCGCCGAAGGCTTCCGTAACGTCAGCGACCGTCACAATGGCGTGAGGATCGCGCTCGCGCACAATCGTCTTGAGGGTATTGAGCTCTCGACGGCTCACGATGACCATAATCACCGGCTTCTCGGCACCCGAATACATGCCAGTCGCCTTAAACTTGGTACAACCACGACCCAGGCCATACATGATATCGGCAGCAATATCAGGGAACTTGTCCGAGATGATGAGTACCATACGGCGTTTGTTGCCACCATCAACCACGGCATCGATCACGTAGCCGCTAATGACCATCGAAAGGCCTGCATACAGTGCGTTTTCGATTGAAAAGACCGGAGCCGATAGCGCGCATACGGCAACATCGATCGCCATGACGGTCGAGCCCACCGGCAGCGAGGTGTTACGCGAGATGATTTGGCCAATCGTGTCCGAGCCGCCGGTGTTGGCGCCGGCGCGCAACACCATGCCGTAACCGATGCCCGTAATAATGCCGCCCCACATGGCAGGGAGCATCAGGTCCGCATCCGCCAGAGGTGCTACAAACGGGGCGAACAGATCGGTAAAGAAGCCCAGCAGCACAAAGCCCGTCGCGGTCTGCACCACGTAGAACATGCCGCCCTCGCGCATAACGACCAACAACAGCAAGGCGTTCATCACGATCGTCTGAATACCAACGGGAAGCGATAGGCCGCGCGCCGCGCCGACCGCCTGGATAATGGTGGCAAGGCCCGTAACGCCACCGGCGGCAAGACCGTTGGGAATCAAAAACAAGTCGGTCGCGATGGCGGCCAAGGCACACCCCAACATGATCTGGGGCAGGTCGTGAAAGAAGTTCATCGAAAGAATGCGCTTGATGTCCAGACGATATGCCATGCTGCCTCCCTCAAAAAAGCGCACCCAAACGGATGCGCTTTGAACTTCTTCTTGTATTCGATTCTACCGATTCGCCGGACAAAAACCACCCCTGCGCAGGGTTTATTCTGGATACAAACCCGTCCAACCGTTGGGCTTAGCCTCGGTTTGAAGCCGCCCGATGTTTTAGACCTCCGAGCCTTCTGCATCGGCGTTGCCGGTGGCCCAGCGATGGTAGCCAATAACAAACGGGTCCAGGTCGCCATCGTCAAGAACGGCCTCGACATTGCTGGTCTCCACGCCCGTGCGTAGGTCCTTGACCATCTGGTACGGGTAGAGCACGTAGCTGCGGATCTGGTTGCCAAAACCAATCGTGGTCTTGGGTCCGCGAATCTCATCGAGCGCCTCGGCACGCTTCTCGAGCTCAATCTCGTACAGGCGAGCCTTGAGGATCTGCATGCACGCGGCCTTGTTCTGGATCTGGCTGCGCTCGTTTTGGCAGGTGACCACAATGCCGCTGGGGAAATGCGTCACGCGCACGGCGGAGTCGGTGGTGTTGACGCCCTGACCGCCCGGGCCGCTCGCGTGGTACACGTCCACGCGGATGTCATCGGGACTGATCTCGATGTCGATATCATCGGGTAGCACGGGGATGACCTCGACGCCGGCAAACGTGGTCTGGCGGCGCTTCTTGTCGTCGGTGGGGCTAATGCGAACCAAGCGGTGGACGCCGGCCTCGGCGCGCAGCATGCCAAATGCGTCCTTGCCCTCGACGGTAAAGGTCGCGCGGTCGATGCCGATGACCTCGGCTGCGGGACAGTCGTTGATGGTGACCTTCCAGCCGCGACGCTGGCAGTACTTCATGTACATCTTAAAGAGCATGAAGGTCCAGTCCTGGGCCTCCAGACCACCCTGTCCGGGCTTGATGGTCACAATGGCATCGCCGTGATCGAACTCACCGGTAAACCAGCTCGAAAGCTCAAGCTCATCGATGGCCCGGGCCAGGCGCTCAGCCGTGGCTGTAGCCTCCTCGCGAAGGGCGACGGCGTCGGGGTCATCCCCCATCTCCTCCGCAAGCTCCAGCGCGGCGCGGGCATCGGAAAGCTCGCCGCGCGCGGTGTCCACGGCAGCGATATCTTCCTTGGTACGCGCGATCTCCTCCATGGTGGCACGGGCGGCGTCGGCGTCATCCCAAAAGCCAGGGGCAACACTTTTGGCCTCGAGCTCGGTCATGCGCGTGCGCTTTTCGTCCAGGTGGAGATACGACTCGACCTCGCCGAGCCGGTCCGCGAACGCGTCCAGCTCGGCGGGCGTTACCTCTAAAGCCTCAGCCATTAACGATTCCTGCCGTGGCAGTACTTAAACTTCTTGCCGCTACCGCAGGGGCACGGGTCGTTGCGGCCCACGTTAACGTACGGATCGTCGCTCTCGGACTTGCGATAGGTGGTCACCTTGCCACCGTTGTTGACGGCAGCCGGACCACCCTGGACAGCCGTGCGGGCCTGCACCTGCGCCTGCTTGCGCAGCACCGAGTCGCCGTTGTCACCATCGACCTCGGCAGGACCGGAGAAGCGCGCACCCTCGAGCGCGGGCTCCTCCTTGTGCTCCACGGCACGCGGGGCAGCCTTGATCTCGATGCGCAGAACCGTGCGCAGGTAATCCTCATACATGGTATCGACGAGTATCTGGAACGCGCCGTAGGCCTCGGTCTTGTACTCAACCAGCGGGTCGCGCTGGCCAAAGCCGCGCAGGCCGATGCCGGTCTTGAGGTAGTCCATCTCCTGCAGGTAGTTCATCCAGCGGGTATCGATGACGCGCAGCATGACCTGGGTGTTGAGCTCGCGCATCAGGTCCTCGCCCAAGCGCTCGGCCTTCATGTTGTAGCACTTCTCTACGTAAGCCAGGACATCGGCAGCCAGGGCCTCAAAATCCTCGTCGGGGAACTTCGGCGTATCGATGTGACCGGTGAGCTCCACAACCCACTTGCGCAGGCCCTCCAGGTCGCGCTCACCATCGTGGCTGTCCTTGGTGCAGAACTCCTGCACGCAACGGTAGACGGTATCGTGCATGACCTCGGTGATGTGGTCGGTCAGGTCCTTGCCGTCCAGAATCTTATTGCGCTCGGCGTAGATGACCTGGCGCTGCTTGTTCATAACGTCGTCGTACTCAAGGACGCTCTTACGCATGGAGAAGTTGATGCTCTCGACCTTGTGCTGGGCGCTCTCGACGGCCTTGGAGATGATCTTGTGCTGGATGGGCATGTCGTCGCCCATGTCGGCCGTGACCATCATCTTGGAGACGCGGTCCATCTTGTCGCCGCCGAACAGGCGCATGAGGTCGTCCTCGAGCGACAGGTAGAACTGGGTCTCGCCTGGATCGCCCTGACGGCCGGAACGGCCGCGCAGCTGGTTGTCGATACGGCGGGACTCATGGCGCTCGGTGCCGATGACGGTCAGGCCGCCGGCGGCAAGCACGCGCTCGCGCTCGGCCTTGCAAGTCTCCTTGGCCTCGGCGTTAAACTGCTCGAGCTGCTCGGGCGTCACATCCTCCATGGTCAGACCCTCGTACTCCAGGCGCTCGCGCACCAGCTCGTCGGGGTTGCCGCCCAGCAGGATGTCGGTACCACGACCAGCCATGTTAGTAGCGATGGTCACGGCGCCGTAGCGTCCGGCCTGGGCAACGATGTGGGCCTCGCGTTCATGGTGCTTGGCGTTGAGGACCTCGTGTGCGATGCCGCGCTTGGTAAGGGCGGCGGACAGCTTCTCGGAACTCTCGATGGAGACGGTGCCCACCAGGACCGGCTGGCCCTTGGCGTGACGTCGCTCGACATCGTCGGCGACGGCGTTGTACTTGGCCTGAATGGTGCGGTACACCAGGTCCTCGTGATCCACGCGCTGCACGGGCTTGTTGGAAGGGATGACTTCGACGGGCAGCTTGTAGATCTCGCGGAACTCGGCATCCTCGGTAAGTGCCGTGCCGGTCATGCCGGAGAGCTTGTCATACAGACGGAAGTAGTTCTGCAGGGTGATGGTGGCCAGGGTCTGGTTCTCCTCGCGTACGAGCACGCCCTCTTTGGCCTCGATGGCCTGGTGCAGGCCCTCAGAATAGCGGCGGCCCTCCATGATGCGGCCGGTGAACTCGTCGACGATCTTGACCTCGCCGTTGGTGACCACGTACTGCTTATCGCGGTGGAACATGTACTGGGCCTTCAGCGCTTGCTGCAGGTGGTTGACCAGCTGGCCGGAGAGATCGGCATAGATGTCATCGATACCCAGGCGGCGCTCAATTTTCTTAAGGCCGCGCTCGGTGGCGGCAATGGTGTGCTTGGCCTCGTCCATGACGAAGTCGCCCGTGGGCTCCACGTCCTCGGTGGCGGTGAGCATGTCGTGCGACACGTCCTCGCCGCGCTCAAGGCCACGCACGGCACGCGCGAAGTCCTTGTAGGTACTGGCGGACTTGGTGCCAGCGCCCGAGATGATCAGCGGGGTGCGGGCCTCATCGATCAGGATGGAGTCAACCTCGTCGACGATGGCGTAGTTGTGACCGCGCTGCACGCGCTGCTCGGGACGGGTGACCATGTTGTCGCGCAGGTAATCAAAGCCGAACTCGGAGTTGGTGCCGTAGGTGACGTCGGCCTGGTAGGCCGGACGCTTGAGCTCGAGCGGCATGTTGTTCTGGAGCAGACCGACGGTCATGCCCAGGTACTTGTAGATGCGGCCCATCCACTCGGAGTCGCGCTTTGCCAGGTAATCGTTGACGGTAACGACATGCACGCCCTTGCCGGCGATAGCGTTGAGATAGCCGGCCAACGTGGAGACGAGGGTCTTACCTTCGCCGGTCTTCATCTCGGCGATGTGGCCCTCGTGCAGTGCCATGGCGCCAATGAGCTGCACGTCAAAGTGGCGCATACCCATGGTGCGCTTGGAAGCCTCACGCACGGTGGCAAAGGCCTCGGGGAGCATGTCGTCGAGCGACTCGCCGTTGGCGTAACGCTCGCGGAACTTATCGGTCTGGCCGCGGAGCTCCTCCTCGGTCATCTTCTCAAACTGGGGCTCAAGACCGTTGATCTGGTCGACGATCTTGTAGTAGCGCTTAAGGTCCTTATCGGATCCAAAGGACAGCAGCTTTGACATGAATCCCATGTGGTTTTCCTTTTTGGCCATCGCCCACGTCGTGCAGTTGCGGGCGAGTTAAACACAGATGATTGTACTTTAGCCAAACAAGGCGCGGCCTATACGGTCGACCTCGACCGCCACGTAATAACTACGACCAACCTGCCACAATGGGACAGGTTAATTTTGGCAGGTTTTATCTGGGCTAACGCCGCCTCTCTGCCATTTGGTGCAATGGGGGCAGGTTGGTTTGCACCAATAAAAAGAAAAGGACCGCGCACCCAAACGGATGCACGGCCCTTATGCCATGAATGCGAGTGATTCCGCGGCGAGCTATTTACTCAGCAGCCTCGGTGGTCTCGGCCTCGGCAGCGGCCTCCTCGACGGGAGCCTCTGCGGGAGCCTCGGCGGCCTGCTTGGCAGCCTCCTCGGCGAACTTAGCGGCACGCTTAGCCTTCTCGGCAGCCTTAGCCTCAGCGGCGGCCTTGCGAGCAGCCTCGGCCTCAGCAGCCTTGGCGGCCTTGGCAGCCTTGGCCTCCTCAGCCTTCTTGAGCTGGGCGGCAGCGGCGCCACCGAACTTGTCGGCGAAGCGCTGGACGCGTCCACCGGTGTCGACGAACTTCTGCTGGCCGGTGTAGAACGGGTGGCACTCGTTGCAAAGCTCGACCTTCATCTCGGACACGGTAGCGTGCGTCTTGAAGGTGTTGCCGCAGGAGCACGTCACCGTGCACTCGACATACTGGGGATGGATACCCTGCTTCATGGTAGGACTCCTTATTGGTCAGGCGCTGGTTACCGATCAGCGCATAAGGCGTCTTGGTTTCCGACCAAGACAACAAACTTGGCTATGGTACCACGGCGCCGCGCGTCCCACAAAAGGTTCACGGTCTTTGTGCAACGCGGCGCGACCAACCGCAGCGGACACGCACCCTGTTGCCCCTTCTCCCATGTTGCAGACGTGTAACGCCGCAGTAAGCACACCCCTTTTGGCGCCAGACAGGTACAATGATGAACACTGTACCGTAGCGGAGCGCCCCGCGCGCGCCGCAATCACGCGAAAGGGTTTCCCATGGCCGAGATCTCGTCCTCCCGTATCGTCATCACCGTCCTTGGCAAGAACCGCCCCGGCATCGTCGCCGGCGTCACCCGTGTCCTAGGCGAGGCCAACGTCGACATCCGCGACATCACGCAGTCCATTATCGAGGACATCTTCACCATGACCATGCTGGCCGACACCGCCGAGTCCAAGCTCGACTTCGCCGAGCTGCAGAAGGCGCTGGCCGAGGCCGGCGAGCTTTCGGGCGTCAACGTGTCCATCCAGCGCGAGGACGTCTTTAACTTTATGTACCGCCTGTAGCGAACAAGCCGCTCGGGGCAGCTTGACGTCATATCGTCCAAGCGCGCGGCCCCAAAGCGGACCGGAGAGGAGCGCGCATGGCCTACGACGCCAAGAAAATCTACTACCGCTTCGACGATCACCTGAGCCGCCTGGTTCTGGATTACGAGGCGAGCCGTCAGATTTCGCCCGAAAGCGAAAACCTCTACCACGGCCTGCCGACCGACCCTTATGACGAGGACCTGTTTGTCGAGCACAATGTCAAACGCGGCCTGCGCAATGCAGACGGCTCGGGCGTGGTCGCGGGCCTCACTCGCATCTCGGACGTACATGGCTACAACAAGGTCGACGGTAAGGTCGTGCCCGATCAGGGCAAACTCACGCTTCGTGGCTACAGCATCGAGGATCTGGTCAACAACGCCCAGGCCGAGAACCGCTACGGCTACGAAGAAGTCGCCTATCTGCTCATCACGGGCTCCCTGCCCACCAAGGAAGAGCTTGACGGTTTTTGCGGACGCCTGGGTGCTTTTAGGCACCTGAGCGACGAATACGTCCGCGAGTTCCCCATGACCACGGTGTCGTCGAGCATCATGAATGTGCTTCAGCGCGCCGTGCTGCTGCTCTACGCCTTCGATGCCGAGCCCGACGCCATTACACCCGAGCACGAGATCGACGTGGCCATCTCCATGCTCGCCCGTCTCCCCCGTATCGCCGCCTTCGCGCATATGGCCTCGGTCGCCAAGCGCCGCGGCTCCGAGGTTCATGTACCGCACCCCACACCCGGCCTTTCCACCGCCGAGACCATCCTGCAGGTGTTGCGCGGCGGTATGGCATTCACCCGCGACGAAGCCATGCTGCTCGACGTGATGCTCATGCTGCATGCCGAGCACGGCGGCGGCAACAACTCCACGTTCGCCTGCCGTGTGCTGTCCTCCTCGGCCACCGACCCGTATTCCGCCTACGCCGCGGCTATCGGCTCGCTCAAGGGCCCGCGCCACGGCGGCGCCAACGCCAAGGTCGTGTCCATGCACGAGGACATCCGTGCGCATGTTTCCAATTGGGAGGACGAGGACGAGATCGCAGCCTACCTGGGCAAGATCCTCGACAAGCAGGCCTTCGACGGCACGGGCCTCATCTACGGTATGGGCCACGCCGTCTACACGCTGAGCGACCCGCGTGCCGAGGTGTGCCGCCGTTACGCGCGCACGCTTGCCGCCAAGAAGGACCTGGGCGAGGAGTTCACGCTCATCGAGCGTATCGAGCGCCTGGCCCCGCAAGTAATGCGTGATCACGGCATGACCAAGCCCATCTGCGCCAACATCGACCTGTACACGGGCTTTATCTACAAGATGCTCGGCGTGCCCGAGACGCTTTTTACGCCGCTATTCGCCGTCGCCCGCATGGCCGGCTGGTCGGCGCACCGCATGGAAGAGCTCTTCTGCGCGCACCGTATCATCCGCCCCGCCTATCGTCCGGTGATCGAGCCGCTGGAGTACAAGCCGCTCGCCGACCGCTAGGACGCGGACCGTTATAGAACCCGAGCGTGGCCAGGGCATCATCGCCCTCGGCCACGCTTTTTATGCCAGTAGAAAGGGCTTCATCAAATGATTGTGTTTTCCGATATGGACGGAACGCTGCTGACGAGCGATAAGCAGATGAGCGACGCCACCTGGGCAATGCTCGACGAGCTTGCGCGCCGCGGTATTGAGTTTGTGCCCTGCACGGGGCGTCCGCTGTCGGGCATCTTTGAGCCCATCCTCGCCCATCCCGCCGTACACTACGCGGTCTGCGCCAACGGCGCCAGCGTCTGGCAGCTCGACGACGGTACGTCCACCGATGCCTCACGTGCCACGCGCATTTTGAGCCGACCGCTCGACCGCGCCATCGCCCACCGCATCCATAGCATTGCCGCCGGCCATGACGTCACCTTCGATATCTTCGCGGACGGGCGGTGCTTCCTCCCCCGCTCGCTCTACACGCGCCTGGACGAATTCTGCGGCGGCGACCCCCACATCGCGGCTTCGCTCAAGCGTACGCGAACACCGATCGACATGGATATCGACAGCAAGATCGACGAGGTCGAGACGCTCGAACGCATCGCCATGTACTGGCACGACCCGGCCGATCGCGACGCCATCGCGGCGGAGCTCGAAACGCTCGGAGGCATTGAGGTCACGCGTTCGTACGCCATGAATATCGAGGTCATGGGCGAGGGCGCCACCAAGGGAACGGCCCTCACGTGGCTATGCGAATACCTGGGCGAGCGTCTCGCCGACGCCTGGGCGTTCGGCGACAACATCAACGACATCCCCATGCTGCAGGCAGCGGGCCACGGCATGGCCATGATCAACGCCGAGTCCGAAGACCGCGAGGCCGCCGACGCCATCACCGAATACGACAACGACCACGACGGCGTCGCCCGCACCATCATGGCCGCCCTCGCCTAGCCATTGGGGACATTCTTGAATGACTAGTCGTTGGGGACAGTCTTCGCGAAAAAGCTGCAAGGACTGTCCCCCACTGCCGGCAGAGACGATATGAGCAGGACATAAAAACATTGAGAGCCCCTGCTGCATGAAAGACCGCGGATTAGGCCGACAATGGTGAGTGTCTAATCCAACCGTGGCGGCCACGCCGCATTCATGGAAGGGGCTCCCATGCTCGATACTACCACCTTCATCGGCCTCGACGTCCACGCCCGCTCGATAAAGGCCGTCTCCCTCGACGTCATGACCGGGGAGGTGCGCTGCGCGACCTTCGGCTACGACGCCGGGGCAGTCGCGGAGTGGGTGCGGTCCGTGGACCCAAAGGCCAGGTGCGTGTACGAATCCGGGGTCACGGGGTTCGACCTGCAGAAGAGGCTTTCCGGCCTGGGGGTCGACTGCGTGGTCGGCGCCGTCTCGAAGATGATCAAGCCCAGCGCGGACAGGCGCAGGAAGAACGACCGCAACGACGCCGAGTTCCTCGCCCGCATGCTGTCGGTCGGCAACGTGGTCGAGGTGTGGGTCCCCGACGACGAGTGCGAGGCCGACCGCGACCTGACCAGGGCGCTCGAGGACGCGAGGGACGACCTCTCGCGCTCGAAGCAGCGGCTCTCCAAGTTCCTGCTCAGGCACGGGCTCGCCTTCGACGAGAGGACGCCCACCGGCCGCAGGATGGATTGGCAACACCTATTTGGACGATTCCGGGAGGGACAGCCCCGCTTCCCTGAACTCGACCGGCGACATGTAGCCCAGCGTCGAGTGGATCCTGAAGTTGTTGTACCAGTGCACGTAGTCCGAGA